>VAOZ01141863.1_pt1 | contig 11059 bp, 8 predicted proteins | sample 3394041 | NCBI WGS metagenome assembly VAOZ01 (sample SAMN08290431, study PRJNA428436) | hydrothermal vent metagenome | isolation source: Deep-sea hydrothermal vent chimney | place: Indian Ocean: Southwest Indian Ridge
ATTCACAAAACAGCCTACGGATATCGCGATCAGGAGTTCTTCAAACTCAAAATCCTCTCAATGCATAAAACCCGAAAGGATGCATTTGCCGGATGAACCGCTTAAATCCAGAGGCGTAAAAAACATCAGTAAAAAAAATCCGGCAAATGGCTTCTCGTACGCGAATGGTTTTTGACCATCTGCGCATGACTAAAAAATACGCAGGGGGATGGGGGTAGAACAAATTAGCCGTGCTGAAAACAATAGGTTTGCAGGCCTTTATTGGATGTCCTGGGATGCTTGTTTGGTACCGGGAGCGGGAGTCGAACCCGCACGGATGCAATATCCTCGGGATTTTAAGTCCCGTGTGTCTACCAATTCCACCATCCCGGCACACATCATTAATTGCGCGTATGCTATGGAAAAATCGAAGGCTGGAGGCAGGGGCGGGAATCGAACCCGCGAATAAAGGTTTTGCAGACCTCCGCCTTACCACTTGGCTACCCTGCCTGAGAATTATTCCGAATCATTGCTATAAGGGAGGAACCCTGCGGTCCGTAAGCTGGAGCGGGAAACCGGGTTCGAACCGGCGACCTCAACCTTGGCAAGGTTGCGCTCTACCAACTGAGCTATTCCCGCGAACTTCCTAGAAATATATATTTCAACGTTTTTCATTCTTTTTTAATCTATGTCTATCCATGTTATGCCGTGCAAGCGAACGTTCTAGCCTGCATTATTCATGAACTCTGCCGTGGCCGGGCAAACATAACTCAAGCGCGCCATCCGACAACGGCGGCGAATTATGCACGGGCGTGAATAGGTGTAAAGGGTGGATGTGAGGAGGTCCGATGTCTGCGAACACCTTGAAAACGGCAGAATAATAGATTCGAGAAATGTCATGACGGAGCGCCTCTTTCGCCACGCAAAGGCAGGGGGAATCAGACCTGCAGGGATTTGACTTGCGTCGTCGTTCCTGGATTGTCAGCCTGACAGCATGGCAACTGATCAAGGATACATTATTGTTGATGAACGGTTCATGGCGCGTGCGCTCGACCTTGCGAAGAAGGGTGTGGGTGAAACGCACCCCAACCCGGCCGTTGGAGCCGTTGTTGTCGTTGATGATGAAGTGATTGGCGAAGGCTGGCATGAGGGCGTGGGAAATATGCATGCCGAGGTGGTGGCATTGGAACAGGCAGGTTCGCACGCGCGGGGCGGCACATTGTATGTGACGCTGGAGCCATGTGCCGCCCAGGGGCGAACGCCGCCTTGTACGCATGCTATTCTGCGCGCAGGTATACGACGGGTGGTTTATGCCTCATCCGACTCCAATCCAGAGATGGCCGGTGGTGGTGTGGATCTGGAGGGTCACGGCGTAAAAGTCGTGGCCAATGTACTGGAGAAGGAAGCGGACGCTATCAATAGGACCTTTTTCCATTTTCACCGTCTGGGCAGAGCCTATGTCACAGCCAAGGCTGCCCTTTCGCTGGACGGTAAGATGGCCACGCATCGGATGGACTCGCAGTGGATCAGCAGCGAAGCATCGCGCAGGCATGCGCAGCAGTTGCGAGCCGACAGCCATGCCATCCTGGTCGGTGCAGGTACGCTGAAACAGGATAACCCTTCACTAACCGTACGCGATGTCCCCCTGTCGGGTCATCCACCGATGCGTTGCGCGCTATGTTTCGAAACTCCTGATTTTCGCCCAGGTTACCATCTGGCAAACGGAGCTGCGCCATCACGTCTGTATGTACATAGCGAAAGCGATGCTACACGGGCCTGGAGGGATGCGGGTGTGGAGGTGGTTCGCGTGGATGGTTTGATCGAAATACTCAGGCACCTGGCTGGCGAAGGGCGTTGGTCGGTCCTGCTGGAAGGCGGAGGAACACTCCATGCCGCGTTTATCGAAGCTCGCCTGACTGATGAACTGGCTATCTATCAGGCACCGATCCTGATTGGCGGCAGGGATGCCATTAGTTTTTGGCACGGAGAGGGGGTGGCACGGCTATCTGATGCACCAAGGCTGGAGGATGTGGAACGGTGTATGCTGGATGAAGACCAGCTAATCCGGGGTAGAGTGGTTTATCCTCATCCGGGCTGAATAACCCGGGACAGAGGTTGAATTTACGCCGCTTGCCGCTTCTGATGCCCGCCCTGGCATGGGTGACCGGACTGGCTGTAGCACGAGCGGATTGGGTCCCGTGGTTGGTGCTAGCATGGTTGGCAGGAATTACAGTTTCATTTCTTTTTTTCTCCAAAACGCGCGTATTCGCAGCTATTCTGTTAACCGGCGTGGCATGGGGCGTTGTCAATCTCGGATGGGATGCGCGATCGGTAGCATTCGATAGTCATTGGCTGGAAGGCCCCTCACAGATCACGGCCAGCGTGGTGAAAGTACAACATAAAAAAATTTACACGCGATTGACATTGCGGCGAATCTCCCGCTCCGGCGAGGAGAAGAAAGGGGGTAGCATACTTTCTTCTCTTTCTTCGGGGCGAAAAAGTGAAATCGCCCCATTTTTACTCCGCGGACAGGCCTGGTTGTATGTGTATCAATATGCGGCAAGCAAGATCAGGCCCGGCGACAGGATACAGGCGCGGGTTCGCTGGCATGCGCCGCACAATCGCAACAATCCTGGCGGGTTCGACTTTGAGGCTTATTGTTTTGATCGCCACATTGCGCTTATCGGCAGCGCCAAAGGAGCCGTGACGGTTCTTGCATCGAATGCCTCATGGCTGGCTGGTATGCGCCAGCGTATTCGAAATGCAGTGAAAGGTTTTCCCGATGCGCAGGCGGGTATTCTTGAAGCGCTGCTATTGGCGGATCGAAGCCATATCCCCATCCATATTCAAGATATATTCGCAGCTACAGGAGCGATGCATTTACTCGCCATTTCAGGTTTACATGTAGGTATGGCGGCGGCGATCGGTTTTGGTTTGTGCTGGTGGCTATTGACGCGGCGGGAAGCGTGGATAGTCCGGCTTCCGGTACGCGGGGCATCCCTGATGGCCGGTTTGGCGGTTGCAGTAGCCTATACATCGCTGGCGGGTTGGCCGTTACCCGCTGAGCGTGCCACGATAATGCTGGCGGCAGGTGCGCTTGCCTGGTGGCTGAAGGCACGGGTTGCGCCCCTTAACACCATGCTGGCTGCGTTAATCCTGATGCTTCTACTGGATGCGCGGGCAGTGGAATCAGTATCATTGTGGTTGTCCTTTTCCGCCACAGCGGCGATTTTGTTCTGGGCCGGAAGGCAAGGCCCTCATGCGGATGATTTTCATCTCCGGCGTATGTTCGCGGGGATGTTGTGGGTGACCCTGATCGCCAGCCTGGCAACATTGCCCCTTGTCGTGCATACATTCGGACGTTTGCCAATATACGGTTTACCGACCAACATGGTCATGATTCCGCTATACAGCCTGTTCGTTCTGCCGCTGGCGCTGGCGGGAGCGGCACTGGCGGGTGTGGGCGCGAATAGCGTGGCAACATGGTTATTCTATGTCGCAGGTTACGGTGTGGACGTGGGGAACCACCTGCTAGTACGAATATCACAATGGCCGGACGGACACTTGTGGATTCCTTCCGTACCATGGTGGCTGACCGGGTTTTATGTAAGCGGCACGGTATTTGCCGCCATCTTATTCTGGAAAGGTAGACGGCGAGTCGGATGGTCCCTCATAATATTGACTGTGATGATCTATGGCGTGGCCGTTACACGAGAACGGGCACCCGCACAAATGCAACTGATAGCATGGGATGTGGGGCAAGGCGCGGCGGCTAGCCTCGTGTCGCCGGATGGTCGCGTATTGGTGGTGGATGCACCGGGTAAACGCGGAAGCCGTTTTAATGGCGGAACTATCGTGGCCGCGGGTTTACGTGCCGGAGGCATCACGCATATCGACGTTATGGCGATTAGCCATGCCCAGTCCGACCATATGGGCGGAATGATGCGCCTGATGGACCAGGTGAATAGTGTAAGAGAGCTATGGTTGGCCGATGTGCCAAGCGTTAAGCACCATCCGCTTATCCAGCGTTTGGTTCAGAGGGTGCGTTTGCATGGTGGCGATGTACGTTGGTTGAAGCAGGGGGATAGAATCAGCTTTGGCGGTGTAAAGGGGCAGGTATTATGGCCACCGGCGGGATACCATCCGCGTAATCCAAATAACGGCTCGCTGGTTCTGTCCTTTCAGCTGAAGAATGGCAAGCGGTTGTTGTTCCCCGGCGATATTGAGGCCAGGGCAGAGACCGGAATCATGGCCCATGGCATACGGCCACAGAATGTGATATTAATACCGCATCATGGCAGCGCAACATCCAGCACACGGGTATTTGTTCAGGCTGTAAGGGCAGAAGTAGCGATTGCCCAGACAGGATACGCCAATCACTACAGATTTCCCCGTCCGCAGGTCGTGCAGCGGTACGAAAAGGCTGGTACGCAGGTTTGGAATACATCGAAGGGTGCTGTGATAGTGGCACCGGATGATGACAAAGGTGGTATCCGCGTCGATTACGCGGCACCGGTACGGTCCGGTAAACGTAAGCGCGCATTGCGGTGGTGGCGGGATCTTATCCGCGGATGATGAGCGAAAAGTCTATCCATGAGCCTCCATAGGGCGCCCATGGTTTTTATTTGCGTACCTGCCCGCGAGGCGATGATGACTTTTTACAATGCCATCACCTATAATACGCATTTGCCGGACGGATTACTGAGCGGCTGTTGGAGGTAGATGTGTACGAGTTTATGGTTCAGGGCGGAACGGTCATGTTTATTCTGCTCGGTTGTTCCATCCTGGCACTGACCATTGTTTTTGAGCGAAGCTGGAGTCTGAGGCGTTCGGCGGTTATTCCTGAAAAAGACGTGAATGCCGTAGAAGCGGCTATTCGTAACGAAGATGTGAAACAGGCGATGCGGATATGCCGCGACAGTCCCACAGCCATGGGTCGTATCCTTTGGGTGGCGTTGGAAAACAGGGGCGTGTCTCGTGCTGTACTCAAAGAGGTGCTTGAGGAGATTGGGCGACAGGAGATCGCTCATCTGGATCGTTTTATTGGCGTACTGGGCCTGATTTCCGCTATTTCTCCTCTGCTTGGGCTATTGGGTACCGTGATCGGTATGATTGAAGTGTTTCAGGTTATCGCCGTACAAGGTGTGGGCAAGGCCGATGTGTTGGCCGGTGGTATTTCCAAGGCGCTGAATACCACTGCAGCGGGCCTCTCGGTGGCGATTCCTGCTCTGGTCGCCTTTCGCTTTTTCGAGGCGCGGGTAGATCGTTTTGTGATCGAGATAGAGCAGCATGCGCTACGGTTTGTGGAGCTTCTGAAGGGTGAGCGTTAATGCGCCTGCGCGAACGACCCAAACGCGATTACAGCGTGGATATCACACCATTGGTAGATGTCGTGTTTTTAATGCTTATTTTTTTCATGGTTTCGACCAGCTTTAAGGTAGCCAGCAGTCTCAAGCTGCAATTACCGACCAGTACAGCACATGGACAGACGACGAGCGCCAAGGAGGTTGTGATCAGCATTAACACCAGGGGGCAGTTCTTTGTCCAGGATGAAGCGGTATCCGACAGCGCATTGCGCAAGCGAATTTTGAATGTGACGAAGGGCGACCCTAATATGCACGCGGTCCTCCGGGCCGATGCGGATTCGCAGTACAAGCGCGTGGTGCGTGTGCTGGATGTACTGCGGCAACTGGGCATGGGCAAGGTGTCGATTGCCACGGTTCAGCCGAAGCATTAATTCCATGCGTATTGTACAAAAATTTGGTGGCACATCGCTAGGTAGCCTGGAACGTATTCGCAACACGGCCAGCCTGGTCGAACACTCTGTGCGTCGGGGGCAGGAAACGGCGGTTGTAGTTTCGGCAATGAGCGGAGAAACGAGCCGGCTCCTTGGCATGGCCCGCGAGTTGTGCGAACAGCCTCGGGCGCGCGAACTGGATGCGCTCGTTTCCACCGGTGAGCAGGTCAGCGCCGCATTGCTGGCTATCGAATTGCACAAACGGGGGATTGGCGCGTATTCCTATACGGGGATGCAGGCGGGTTTTTTCACCGATGGTCGCCACTCGCGTGCCCGTATCCGGCGGATCGAATGTAACGGTCTCGTCGAACATCTGGAACGGGGCGAGGTGCCGGTCCTGACTGGTTTTCAGGGCGTGGATGAGCAGGGAAATATCACCACACTGGGTCGGGGCGGGTCGGATACGTCGGCGGTGGCTTTGGCTATCGTCCTGGAGGCTGATGTTTGCGACATCTATACCGATGTGGACGGAGTTTATACCACGGATCCGCGTATCGTGCCGACAGCGCGGAAGATTAATCGTATCAGTTATGAGGAAATGCTGGAAATGGCATCTCAGGGCGCGAAAGTGCTACAGAATCGTAGCGTGGAGTTGGCGATGCGCAATGCGATGCCCATCCATCTTCGCTCCAGCTTTAAAAATATTTCCGGTACGCTGGTTACGGGTGAGGATAAAGTCATGGAACGAGCAAGCATTACCGGGGTCGCCTACAATCGCGATGAGGCCAAGGTCACCATACGGGGCATACCGGATCATCCGGGTATCGCCAGTGATGTATTCGGCCCGATTGCGCGGGCGGACGTTAATGTGGATGTCATTGTGCAGAATGTTAGCGAAGACGGTACGACGGATATTACGTTCACCGTACCACGCGGTGATTTTGGTGTCGCTATGCAAATACTGCAGGATGTCCGCGAGCGGATGAAGGCGCGAGACGTGAAGGGTGACGATACCGTTGCCAAGGTATCCATTATCGGGGTCGGCATGCGCTCGCATTCGGGGGTAGCGCGCCAGATGTTCGAAGCGCTGGCGGCGGAACGCATTAATATCCAGATGATTACTACCAGCGAAATCAAGATTACAGTGGTTATTGACGAGGGCTACGTCGATCGGGCGGTGCGCGTTTTGCACTCGGCTTTTGGCCTGGATGCAGGTTGATCGAAGCGCGACTTCCCGGCAAGAAGAGGGGCGTATGGCGTATTTTCCGCGCTTGCGACCAACGCTCGTATCATCCACGATAGCCCGATGAACAAACTCGCCAGGAAAACCGTTAAATACAGCCTTGTTTTTCTTGCTTTGCTGGTGGTGGCGCTACTCGCCGCGCCGTTTTTTATTGATGCCAATCACTATAAAGGTCTTATTATTGAGAAGGCCGAGCAGGCCATAGGGCGCAAGGTCGACATGGGTGAGTTGCATGCTTCATTCTTTCCATGGGTGGGCGTGCGCCTTGATAATGTACGGATTGCCAACGTAAAAGGCTTTTCGAGCAAGGCGTTCTTGCAGGTTAAGAGCCTGGACGTGCGCCTGGCATTGTTACCTTTATTGAGCAAACATGTCGAAATAAAACGTTTCGTACTGGATGGTCCGAAGCTTCGACTGGAACGTGACACCAGCGGTGCCGGAAATTGGGAGGGTCTGTTTCCAGCGGCAAGAAAAGGTGTGCCGGCGAGTGCTGTCGGGGGTGCGGAAGCACCAGGTTCACCAGAAAACAATGTCTTCCTGGCTGGCCTGACAGCCAAATCCATGCGTATGCAGAATGGTGAGATACATTATCAGGATATGCGGTCGGGGAACAATATCACCTTGAGCCACTTTGACGTCAAAGTGGATGATCTTCAGCTTGACCAACCCGTGCATATACAAGTTTCGGGGAAACTTTCGGGCGATACCTTTTCCATTAAGGGAAAAGTGGGACCCGTAGGGACTCTATCCACATTCAAGATCGAGAAGCTGCCATTACAGGCCGATATACAAGCAAAATCTATTACCCTCGACAAGGTCGCCGCTTTTATCCCTGCATTGGCGATGCTTCATGCGGACACATTGGCACTAAATGCCAGGGTTGAGCAGCGGTCGAGTGGTTTGCGTGTGACGGCAGGCACACTGGCATTGCGCGGTAAACATAATGCGGGTATGGCGTGGAAGATTGAAATGTCGAAACCCGGCCGCATAAAACTCGATCGCGTGGTGGTGCGCCTAACTGGTGAGAAGGTTGCGCAGATGGCGGGTTTCGTGCGTGGTATAGGGCATGCATTGCAGTATCAGGTGCGCATTAATACACCAGCATTGAGCCGCGAGCAGTTATCGACGTGGATGCCGGATTTGCGGACCTTATACGCAGCTAATCCCAAACCATGGAAACAGATTAAAGTGGGATTGTTAGCTGCTGGCGACACGAAGCATATAGAATTTCGGGATATACAATTGATACTGAATGACGAACTTCTTCAGGCGTCCGGAGGCATCCAGTTCGGACTTGAACCTGTCGTCCGGCTCCGTATTGCATCGAGGGTCTTGCATATTGATCCATGGTTACCCCGACCGGAAAAAAGTAAACTCCAAAACAAGGTGCCAATTGATAATAACCCGAGCAGCCGTACGACGCCTGACGCTCGGACCGGGAAGCTTGCACGAATTGGGCAACATGGTATCGACAATGGCAACGGCCCGGGTGCGAAAATAACCCAAGAATCCGTCGGCGATGTAGCCATCAGCCAAGAGGCAGCCAGCGAACCTGACTTACGTTTCATGAAACCGTGGCGCGTTACAGCGGAGTTGCAGATAGAGCATTTATTTTTGCACGGCCTCGATTTGGCGCATTTGCATGCTACGATGACCGGGAGACATGGAATATTCAATTTGGATCCTTTACGTTTCGAGTTAGCCGGAGGTCAGGTGAGCGAGAAAGCCAGCCTGCTTATTAACCGCTATCCTGCCCAATGGACCGAGTCGCTGAAGGTGCGCGGCGTGCAGGTGGAACCGGTGCTCAAGGCCCTGGCAAACACGGATATGTTTGCAGGCGTTATGCAGATGGACGCACAGTTGAATGGCATTGGTCTGTTGCCAGAAGCGGCGCTGGGGCATATGAAAGGCACGGGTAATGTTTTGTTACGCGATGGTATGATTAAAGGTTTTGATATCGCTGGAATATTACGCAATATCACTACACCAGGTCAGCAGAGCGGCCCCAGACAGACAGACTTCTCGCAGCTTTCCGGGAGTTTCAAGGTTAAGCGCGGTATAGTATCCAATAACGACCTGTTCGTGGCTTCTCCCTTGTTCCGTCTCACCGGTTACGGGCAGGTGAACCTCATAGCCAGGAATATGGATTACCACGTTAAGCCCCGTTTGGTGGGAAGCCTGGAAGGACAGGGTGATACCGAAGCTGCGAGGAAGGGATTGGTCATTCCTCTTCGTATCGAGGGCCCATTGGGTGCCCCCAGGGTGAAGGTAGAAATGGACATTAAGACACTGATGGGTAATGTTGGAAATATTCAAGGTATTCTCAAGGGTGGAAAAGGTGGATTGAAGGGCGCTCTTAAAGGCGTTTTACAGGGCCGCCCCACTTCAGGAAACCCGATGCCGGGTACTGCCGCGCCGGCTCCATCCCGAGCACCTGCGCAGCCAGTTGACCGAATCCGACGGAAACTAAAGAATTTCCTTTCAGGGTTTTAACGGTATTTGCCGATGATTGAACGTTTAAGGTTGCACCCCGATCATCCTCAGACGAGGCTTATCCGGCATGCCGCTGAATATATGCATCAAGGGCATGCGGTTATCGTACCGACGGAGACGACTTATTCATTGATGGCGTTGCCTGATGCTTCTGAGGCTATTTCCGGTATACGTCGTTTACGGCAGTTGGATAAGCAGCATTGGTGGTCGTTGGTGTGTCTGGATTTATCACATGCTGCCCATTATGTATGTATGGATAATCATGCGCACCGCGTGCTCAGGCGTTGCCTGCCGGGCCCGTATACATTTATCCTCCCTGCTAATTCACAGTTGCCACGGCGTATATTCGGCAAGCGCCGCGATGTGGGGATTCGTATGTCGGCTCATGCCGTATGCCGGGGCTTGCTGGAGGAGTTGGACAAACCTCTCCTCGCCACCACCCTTATTTTCCCCGGAGAACAGAATGCCGCAGTTGATCCGGATGAGTTCGTTCCTCATTTGAAAGGTTTGGATATGCTGGTGCTTGATGCCGGCTGGGGCGGATCGGTGCCGACCACTGTGATTGACTTGTGCGGAGACAGTCCGGAGCTGATGCGTCAGGGCATGGGCACGTGGCCCGCGTGAAAAAATCCTGGAAATGATCAGCTCACAGAGCCTCTTGCAAAACTCTGGGTGGATGAGCGGCAATCCCACGTTGAGTCCATTTTCGGGATGGAATGAGGTGCATGGTGGTTCCATGGGGCGAGATTTCAGCACGGAAATGGGCCAAAGTGGGGAAGCCGATCGCCGCTCACGAGTTTTGCAAGAGGCCCCACATATAGGCGCTGTAAATAAATAACATGTCCATAGCGCAAGCTCTTGATCTGTCTGACTATATGAGAACATTCAATGTCGGCTCTTGGGTTCAAGGTTCAATGCCAAATTATCAAAGTCCGACCCCGTTATTAAGAGGTAACCATGAATCACCCCATTATTGATGATCTCCTTTGGAGGCATGCTACAAAAAAATATGATGCAAGAAGGAAAATTCCAGAAAAGGATCTTGGGGTTCTGTTTGAAGCAATGCGTTTATCCGCATCGTCTATTAACTCACAGCCTTGGAAATTTGTAGTAATTGAGAGTGATGAGGCAAAAACTCGTATGAGTAAAACTTTTGCTCATAAGCATAAATATAACCAGTCTCATATTTTTGATAGTTCACAGATTATTCTCTTTTCTTATAATCCACGTTACACTCGCGATAATTATGCTGAAATAGTGGATAAAAGTATTGCCGATAAGCGAATTAAATCCGAAGTGCGAGAGAGCGCCTTTGGTAGTTTTATATTTGCCGAGTTTAATACTGATGAGGCTGGAAATACAAGTTGTTGGACAAAAGCACAGACTTATCTGGCCCTTGGGAATACATTACATACTTTAGCTCGCCTTAAAATTGATTCTACTCCGATGGAGGGGATTGATAGTGACTTGGTGAACAACGAATTTGAAACTGAGCTTGATGGTTATGCGTGCGATGTGGCTCTAGCTATTGGATATCGTCATCCTGAAGAGGACTTTAATGCTCAACTTCCAAAGTCGAGACTTAGCCTTGATAATATTTTGGTTCG
>VAOZ01040602.1_pt1 | contig 11057 bp, 6 predicted proteins | sample 3394041 | NCBI WGS metagenome assembly VAOZ01 (sample SAMN08290431, study PRJNA428436) | hydrothermal vent metagenome | isolation source: Deep-sea hydrothermal vent chimney | place: Indian Ocean: Southwest Indian Ridge
GCGCAAATTGGCCGCAAGCAAGTGGTTATCCTGATTCCGGTGCAATGCAAGTGCGCGCATATTTTCATGGTTTGCGACGAAGGGTTCCTGGAACGCCTTCTCAATCGTCAGGGACCAGTTAAAATAATAGGCATCGCCTCGTTGCTTGCGAAACGCGCGCACCTGACGGATACCCTCCAGCATTTCACGCGCAACCTGCACCGGATCATCAACAATAATTTTATAGCGCTGTTGTGCATCCTTACCCAGTGTGCCGGCGATAAACTGATCAATCTCAGTAAAATAGTCCTCAGAGCTGGCCGGGCCTGTCAGGATCAGGGGAAAGGGGATCAGTCTATTTTCCGGGTGTAACAAAATGCCAAGAATATAAAGAATTTCCTCGGTCGTCCCCACGCCACCGGGAAATATGACAATACCATGCCCAACCCGGACAAATGCTTCGAGGCGCTTTTCAATATCCGGCATAATCACCAGATTGTTGACAATGGGGTTGGGCGATTCGGCGGCGATAATCCCCGGTTCGGTGATTCCCAGATATTGGCCATCGTTGATCCGCTGTTTGGCATGACCAATGGTGGCCCCTTTCATCGGCCCTTTCATCGCCCCCGGCCCGCAGCCGGTACAGATATCCAGACCGCGCAAGCCCATTCTGTAACCCACCTCCTTACTATAATCATATTCCTGGCGTTTAATTGAATGGCCGCCCCAGCACACCACCAGGCTCAGCTCACTCATCGGCAGCAGAATGCCGGCATTGCGCAAAATATGAAAGACAGCATTGGTAATACCCGTCGAGGTTTGCAGATCGAAAACCGGATTATCGTTGATCTCATCACAGACATAGATGACATCACGCAGAACCGCAAACAGGTGTTCGTTGATGCCTCTTATAATCCGGCCCTCGACGAAAGCCTGCGCGGGCGCATTTTTGACTTCCAGCTTAATCCCCCGCTCTTCCTGGATAACACGAATAGAAAAAGAGGGATAACGCTCCAGCAATTCCTTGCCGTCATCCATGTTGTTACCTGAATTCAACACCGCAAGTGAACAGTTGCGGAACAGGTTGTAAAGACCGCCCTGACTGGTATCCAGAAGTTTATTAACCTCCGTCCGGGATAAAACTTCCATACGGCCTTCGGGGAAAATACGCGCATCGACGACTTCGTATTTTTTTCTTGTCATTATTAGTCCTTGTTATTACCCGCCAGGCGGAGAAAACAGCTCACATTGATAATCATACTATATCGGATGCTCGCAGCAATTCATTACGACAAACAAACTAAAATAACGGTTGCAAATACCAGTGTACTTTAGGAACAGCCGTTCGTCCTGAGCTTGTCGAAGGAAGCTTGTCGAAGGAAGCCCTTCGGCTTCGCTCAGGAGAGCCTTGTCGAAGGACTCAGGACTTCACCACGAGCGTGGACATTCACAAGTGATCGGGCATTTGGAACGCTTATTTAGCCATGTGCGATTGAGCAGCATTGACTGATTGTTGGGCTTCGCGTTGCTCTGCGCCAACCTACGACATGAATCATGTCATTGACAGGATGCCAGAGCAATCACGGCCTGGCCGAGCGACAGTCCGCCATCATTGGCGGGTACCGTTGCGGGCGAAAGCACTTGCAGTTGCCGCTGGCGTAATAACAGACTGCTGCGCTGCAACAGCAAACGATTCTGAAAAACGCCGCCGCCAAGCACGACGGTGTCTATTTTATGCCGATGACATAAGTGGGCGGCTGTTTCAACAACGGCATTGGCAACGGCATGGTGAAAACGCGCGGCGATCATCCCCGGTGCCACTTCATCGGCGAGATCCCTGAGCAGAGCCGACCACAGGGGCGCCCAGCTCAGACAATTATTCTGACATTCAAAGTCGTAGGCAAAATCGGCCTGTTGCTCAAAATAGGTGGCTGCCAGAGCCTCCAGCTCGATAGCTGCCTGGCCTTCAAAACCGGCCCGCTCACGGCAAATACCAAGCGCCGCCGCCACGGCATCGAACAAACGTCCGGCAGATGAGGCCGGCGGACTGTTTAAACCTTTACGCGCCATAGTCTGTAAGGTAGTCAGTGGTCGATCATTTAAAAAATGAACGATCTCCAGCTGAGGGTAGTCTTCACACACCTGCGCCCAACCCAGGCTATCAAGAAGGTGAGCATACGTATTGCGCCAGGGTTCGCGTATGGCCTGTGCGCCTCCCAACATGGAGACGGGCTGAAAATGCGCCAGCCGTTCAAAACTACAATAGTCGGCCAGCAGGAACTCTCCGCCCCAGAGAGTCCCGTCGTCACCGAAGCCAAGACCATCCAGCGCGACGCCCAGAACCTTTCCCGTGTCGGGCGGCAAGCCGTGTTCCGCCATACAGGCGGCAATGTGGGCATGATGATGCTGGATCTCGATTACTTGCAAGCCCTCATCCTCAGCCATGCGGCGACCCCACCGGGATGACAGGTAGTCAGGATGCCGATCCAGCGCTACCATGACAGGCTGAAAAACGAACAGGCGCCGATAAAGTTGCAGGTTGTCGCGATAATCCTGGTAGCTGGCGACATTTTCCAGATCACCCATATGCTGAGACAGAATGGCCTTGCCGTCTTGCAGCAGACAAAAGCTGTTCTTCAGTTCAGCACCCATGGCCAGAATGTTGTCGAAGCCTGCAAACCCCGGTGCCAGGGAAATCGGCTGGGGGGCATAGCCGCGCGCCCGGCGCAGCAAGCGCGGTTGACCGTCGGCCATGCGCAGCACCGAATCATCCAGCCGGTTAAGGATATCGCGATCATGCAACAAATAATAATCAGCTATCGACGCAAGCCGCTGACGGGCCTCCTGATTGTCGATGGCCTGCGGCTCATCGCTGCGATTACCCGATGTCAGGACAATCGGTCGTTCCATGTTTTGCATCAGCAGGTGATGCAGGGGCGTATAGGGCAGCATAAAACCCAGACTGTTCTGAGCGGGCGCGACAGCGGACGCCAGACGCTTGCCTCGGGCATCCAGCACCACGATGGGCGCAGCCCTGTCATTTAGCAGCGCCGTCTCGGCATCGTTTACCTCAGCAAAACGTTTAACCATGTCGAGGTCACGCGCCATTAAGGCCAGCGGTTTGTGATAACGGTGTTTGCGCTGACGTAGCGTAGCAACCGCCTCTTCATTGCTGGCATCACAGGCCAGGTGAATGCCGCCGAGTCCCTTGATGGCGACAATATTACCCGCACGGATCAGATTTGCAGCGTTCTCGATCACATCGCCGTCAGACAGGCGGTGACCATCACCATCCTCCAGCCAGATCTGTGGTCCACATTCAGGACAGGCATTGGGCTGGGCATGGAAACGGCGATCCGCCGGATCGTCGTACTCAGCCTGACACTGCGGACACATAGAAAAATCGGCCATGCTGGTATGGGCACGGTCATAGGGAATCGCCCTGATAATGGACAGACGTGGACCGCAATGGGTGCAGTTGGTGAACGGGTAGCGATAACGGCGATGGGCAGGATCCCGCACCTCGGCCAGGCATTCCGGGCAGGTTGCAGCATCCGCTGCGACCCCGGTGCGCACCTTGCCCTCCCGGCTCTCGACAATCCGGAAATCCGCCGGAATTTCTTCGAGGGCATCCAGTGCCGAGCGAAGGATAGTTTCGATGCTTGCCAACGGTGGCGGTTCATGGCGTAATCGCTGCACGAAAACATCCAGTGCCTGACGGCGGCCCCATACATGAATCAGCACCCCTTCGGCATCATTGCAGACCTGCCCCCGCAGACCACACTCACGCGCCAGCCGCCACACATTCGGGCGAAAGCCCACTCCCTGCACGATACCGGTGATCCGAATGCACTCGCCTGCCATTAATGAACCGTACAGGCCATACAGGGATCGAAGGAACGCACGATATGCTGCACCGAGATTGGATCCTTTTCGCCATCGCGTACCGGTGCATCAATCAGCGCCTGTTCCAGGGCCCCCGGCGCGCCCTGAGTGTCGCGCGGTGAAAAGTTCCAGGTGGTGGGCGCGATGATCTGGTAGTTCAGAATACGGCCTTTCTTGATCGTCAGCCAATGCCCCAGACTGCCACGCGCCGCCTCGATCATACCGTAACCCTGGGCCTTGTCCGGCATTTTGCCATGATGACAAAAGGCTTCCTTCGGGCGCAGGGCGCGCGCCCAGCCTTCCATGGCCACCACCACCAGTGCAATCTCCAGCAACCTGGCAACGACCCGGTTGCACACATTGCCGCCGCTCTGCGCCACCAGATCACGGATAAGAGGATGGCCGTTGACTATTTGGCGCGCCAGTGCGCCCACTTCCATGACCTGTCCGTCCAGGCGCGGCGCCTTGCACCAGCTGTAAGCATCGGCCTCGTCAATCGAGGGCAGGGTCACACCGTCAAAGGGATGTTTTGCTTCATTCTGATGATGCATCCAGCTGTGGCTGATGTCTTCACCAATGCCGGTTTGATCCAGGTTCCCGAGCGCACCGTGCCAGACACCGGCGGTAAACAGCCGCCCACCCTGTTCTGGATAGACGCCATAACTCATAAACTGATCGGCCGCGCGCCCGAGACTCGGCAGATCAAGCGCCTCGGCGATATGCAGAAAATGGCGCAGGTCGCTATTGCCAGGGGCCGCCTGTCCGGCCCAGTTATCCAACGCCGCAGCTGAATCCAGCGCGATGACGTTCTCCAGCGAATCGCCGAACAGAACCTGCTCCAGAAACTGCCGAAAGCTCGACAGAATCGCGATAATGCGGGCCTTCTCCTGTATCTCGATGGCACGGGCAGAACCACCGGGTTGCAGAGCCAGACTATGCGGCCACTTGCCCGCCAGCAGCCCCAGCAGATGCATAAATTCAGCCCGCGCCTGCAATACCTGTCTGGCGGCTGATCCCTTGATGGCCTTGAAACGCGCCTCTGCGGCGGGGAACCAGGCTTCATTGCGATAGATCTCACGGGCAAAGTCCGGCATGAAAAAGAGATAAAAATGCGTCAGGTGATCAGCGATATTTTCACAGGCCAGAATTAGATTGCCTGACAGCTCACCGTTGGGCGGCGGCGTCAACCCCTGTAGATCGGCCAGCGCATACGCGGCGGCTACGGACTGGGAAACCGAACAGATACCACAGATCCGCGGCACATAGACCAGCGCATCCAGCGGATCTTTGCCCTGCAGTATTTGTTCGAAACCGCGATAGAGGGGCGACACCACCCAGGCCTCAGACACCCGCCCGTCATCAATCTGAAGCTGCACTTCCAGATCCCCCTCAACCCGATTGAATGGCCCAATGATGCGACGAGTCATTTATCTTTCACCTTGTTGCCCGGTGCCACCCGGATGTGGTCGGCGTGCGCATTATTTTTCAGACGCACCGGTGTCGCCGCCTTGGAAAGTGAAGCCAGCGCCACAAACCAGGCCTTGGGCATATCGATCGGCAGCCCAATGGGAATGCCCGCAATCTTGGGCGTTCGGGTAAAAGGGTGACCCGGCTCCTCAAAGCCCGGCGCGGTGCAGTTGATACAGGCATAACCGCCACGCAAACAGGAACCTTCACCGTTCCAGAGACGGGTGTTGCAATCGGCATGAGCCTGGGTGCCCAGGCAACCCATGTTTTCCATCAGACAACCCAGATCGGAAGACTTTTCGGCGCTGGCCTTGAATTCATAATACTCATTGCGCGGACAACCATGATGCACCAGATGGTTGGCGTAACTGCGCGGTCGCTGCAACTCATCCAGTTCACTGGCGCCGAGATCAGCCAGCGCAATCTGTAACAGGGTTTCAAGCATCCAGTTGGGGTGGATGGGACAACCGGCAATATTGATTACCGGCAAACCGGCCAGGCTATGAAATTTTTCACCCAGCAGGCCGCCGCTTTTAGCGCCCTCATATTGCAGACCACAGGCCTCGCTGGGATTACCGCCGGCGGTCGTAATCCCCCCATAGGCCGCACAACTGCCAACGGCAATAACATGTTCGGCCCGTTGCGCCAACTCGCGTATCCAGTCACGCATCGGCCGCTTTGTACCGGACAGTCGATGAAACAGGCCAGTACCGTTCGGTCCCTGGATCACGGCGCCTTCAAGACACAGCAGGTCAAGATGAATATCACCCTCGATAATAGTCTGCAACAGCCGGTGCAAATCAGCGCCGCCCTGTTCGCTCAGGCTGGGATGCCAGAGCAGATGGATACCCGCTGCGCTCAGCGTCGTAAATAGATCCGGTGACTCAGCACCGAGTAACGACAATGAGCAACCGCCGCAACCACCGGATTGCAACCATAACAGGTTAAGTGCTTGGTGGACGGGGCTGTTCATGGGATGCTTTTAACCTTTAGCCCTAAACGGCAGAGTCAGGGTAAACAGCAGGCCCCCACGGGGATGATTTTCTGCACTCAGATCGCCCCCCAGGTCACGCGCCAAACCATAGCTGATGTAAAGCCCAAGCCCGGTGCCCTGGCCCGGCGGTTTGCTGGTAAAAAAGGGTTCGAAGATTTTCGCTCGATCTTCTTCTGCTATACCCGGTCCCTGATCAAGTACATGGATTCTGACCACATCCTCTGATGTTTCACAACTCAAGATCAATCCTGGCTGCGTCTGCTGCGCCATGGCGTCGAGGGCATTCTGCACCAGATTAACCAGGATCTGATGAATCTGTCCCCTGTGACCCTCGATCTCAAGACTGCCTGGCAATTCGTAGCTGACTTCCAGCTTTACCCGGCTGGCCTGCAACACCCACTGTACGGCTTTTCTGATCAGCACAGGCAAATCAAAACGGCTGCACGCTTCTTTCTGCACACCGGAATAACGCCGCAGATCCTGCACGATGTCGCTGACCCGCTCGGCACCTTCCAGAGTGCCGTCAACCAGCGGCCCCATGTCAGTAAGGATGCGGTCAATCTTGAGATCACGCCTTAGTTTCTGCAACTGCGGCGAATCAACCTGCGCATCGACCTCAGCCAGATATTCGCTAATGCGTGAAGCATAACGTTTGAGCGCATGCATATTGCCGAACACGAAACTGATAGGGTTATTCAACTCATGCGCGACTCCCGCTACCAGGCGGCCCAGGGAAGCCATTTTCTCTGAGTGTACCAATTGCTGCTGGGCCTGCTTCAGTTCGTAGAGAGTGCGATTAAGATCATCATACGCCCGCCGCAATTCACCGACTGGCCGGCCGATCAGAACCATACCCAGCAGAGCACCCTCATGGTCATAGCGTGATGAACAGTTCATCGCCAGTGGTGCGCTCGAACCATCGGCGCAGAGCACGCTGACTTCACAGTCGTTCAGGGATTCATGACCGAGTTTTTCCGGAAACTGCTTCAGCATAGCCGCCGCTTCAGGGCTAAACAACTCGCTAAGAGAACGTCGTAGAAAAGCCTTCGCAGGTTTGCCGGTCAGTTTTTCCAGTGCAACATTAACCTGCTGGATAATACCCCTGGTATCACAAACAATGAGCACATCCGTCATCGCCGAAAGCACACTGTCGATAAACTGTTGCGCTTCTTCCAACGCCGCATTCTTCTCTTCCAGTTCGACCTGGGAGCGCACCAGATCAGCATACACCGAGTCCATTTTTTGGATAACTTCGATCCAGACGCTTTCAGTGGAAGGCGTCAATTCCAGTGACTCGGTTACCCCGGCCCGGTCGATCAAACTAGTGTGGTTTTCTTCTGCGCCCTGGCTCATGATCCCTGTCCTTTAACCGGCCACCTTATTCTCGTCCCGATTGAGCTGTTCGATTTTCTCCAGCCCGTAACGTTCCAGTTTGTTGCGCAAACCCACGCGTGAAAGTCCCAGCTCCCTTGCCGCACGACTCTTGTTCCAGCGATGACGGATCAGGGTTTCGCGCAGGATGCGCGCCTCCAGCGCCTCGACCCGATCTTTCAAACTACCCTGCAAACCGGCGAGACTCTCCAGCATCGGCGACTCGTCCTCTGGTGCCGCGCGCAGCACTCGCGGCGTCAACAGCTCGGCGCCCAGCTCATCATGGGTTCCCATCACCAGCATACAGCGCACTTCATTCTGTAACTCACGCACATTGCCGGGCCAATGATAGGCTTGCATACAGGCCAGCGCCTCATCACTGAATCCTTTCATCTGCTTGCCAAGATCCTGCACCGCAATCTCCAGCAGACGCCTGGCCAGGAGTGGGATATCAAGCTTGCGTTCACGCAACGGCGGCAACTGGATAGTGACCGTTGCCAGGCGATAATAAAGATCCTTGCGGAAGCGACCGGCATGCACCTCGGCTTCCAGATTCTTGTTGCTGGCGGCAATGATGCGTACATCAACCTTGCGGGTACGGCCGCTGCCCAGTGGCCGTATTTCACCTTCCTGCAGTACCCGCAACAGCTTGACCTGAAAGGCTGGTGAGACTTCGCCGATCTCGTCAAGAAATACCGTGCCACCATTGGCGCGTTCAAACAGGCCAACCCGATCCTCAATGGCACCGGTAAAGGCTCCGCGTTTGTAACCAAAGAGCTCACTTTCCAGCAGCTCATCCGGCAGGGCGCCGCAGTTCTCGACGACAAAAGGCTGGTCCCAGCGCAGACTATTGTAATGCAGCGCGCGCGCCGCCAGTTCCTTGCCAGTGCCGGATTCGCCGCACAGCAGCACCGACACATCATAGGGTGCGACCCGATAAATTTTGTCGCAGACCTCGTTCATACAGCTTTCCGGGGTGCGTATGATGCCATCGTCACCCTGGTAGTTATCACGTAATTTTTCCCGCTTGTCCGCCAGCGAGTTCTTCAGACAGGTCGGCAACATTCTCAGTTCAACCGACAGGGCTTCGTTCTGGCGTTGCAACTCAAACAGGCGGGTTGCATTCTTTAAGGTCAAGATCAGGTTATCCGGATGCCAGGGCTTGGTGATGTACTGATAGATCCCGGCGTCATTGACCGCATTGATGATGTCTTCCGAGTCGGTGTAACCGGAAATGATCATACGGATCACATCCGGCCATTGTTCTCGCACCCGCTTAAGGAACTCGACGCCGGAGATCCCCGGCATGCGCTGGTCGCAGAGCAGAATCTGCACCCATTCCTGTTGCAAAATGCGTTCAGCTTCATTAATCGTAGACGTGGTTTTAACTTCAAAGTCATCTTCCAGAATACGCCGCAGGGTCTCCAGACTGCGCACTTCATCATCAATAACCAGTATCGTTGGCAATGCGCTCATATTACCCTCCGCAGGCGTTCCGCTGTTCGACGATGACGTGCGAGGGTCATCGGGGTACGCGATCTCGGCACCTTGTAGACAAAATTGTAACGGGCAACGTGGTAACTGGGATCGAAACCGTAAAAGTTCATCTGCATGCGTTCCAGTTCCTGTTCACGGTAATCCTGCAGGGGCTTTTGAATCTCATCCGCCAAACGGTGTTTGCGCTTGTATTCCAGACGCGAGGAGAAATCTGACACAGCAGCCATGCTGGCAGCATGCCGCTTTACCGTGCGGACAAAGCGTTGAACATCTTTATCAAAAACCTCGTTGACCAGACCCAGCGTCTGCGCCTCATGCGATCCCATCGGCAGTCGCGCCTGGATGATGCTTTCTGCATTCTCAGCACCCGCATAGCGGGGAAGCAAATAGGTCCAGTACTCGGAGCCATAGAGATTGCCCATATCTTTATAATGCGGGTTCAGAATGACCCCTTCACGCGCCCACACTTCATCGGTCGCACGCGCCAGAAACACGCCTCCGGCACCGGCATTGCCCTGCAGGGCCGCGATGGTCAGATGGGAATCGGTATGGATGATCTCCAGTGCCAGATCGTCGATGGCATTGATATTTCGCCAGGACTCATCGGCCGCACTGTCAGCCGCCTCAATCAGATTCAGATGCATGCCGTTGGACCAGTAATCCGGCCCGCCCATGAGTACGATAATTCGGGTATTCTTTTTACATGCTTCGATATAGGCCTGACGCAGGCGTTCGCACTGTTGCGTTCCCATTGCGCCGTTGTAAAACGCAAAATGCAGATACCCCACCTGGCCTTCTTCTTCATACCATATGTCCTGATAACCGCTGTCCCGATCCGGCTTAATCTCGGGCAGATCCTTGACTTCTGATGCAAGTAAATTTGTTGCGGGTAACTTGAAAGGATGGGCATGTTGTTTATCCCGCAGATGCCCGATCCAGATTGCACCATCGGTGGTGGCGCGGCAAATCGCCGTGCCGCAACGGGCGATCACGGCACCCGCTTTGCCGCGTAGCGGTTTTTCCGGACGGGCGTCATAGAGAAACAGTTGCCGTCCAAACAAATTATCGCGCACACCGGGGAAACCATCCGCGCTGCGGATCTTTCGCAGCACGGCCTCGGTATTATCTTTGACCCAGTCAATGGCCCTGTCGGACTGATGCATCAGGGGACGCCGTTCACCACGCACTTCAGGATCAGAAGAGTCCTGTGCTTGCGGTCTAAAATCACCGGATTGGAAACGACTCACCGCCAGCAGCACTGCCTCCACCGCGGCCTCCGTTATCTCATTTCGATAAAGGCTGGCCTTGTTGGCGCCACGCATCTCAAATTCGCAGCATGCCCAGATATCACCGGCATCCATCTCGGCATTGGCCTGCAAGACCGTCACCCCCCAACGTTTTTCCTGATTCAGAATAGCCCAGTCCAATGCCGAAGGCCCCCGGTCACCGCGGACACCGGGATGCACCACCAGGCAAACATAGCGTCGCCAGACAGCCTCGGGGATGGCGCGTTTTAAAAAAGGCGCAATAATCAAATCCGGCCGGTAGAGAACCACCGCCTCAAGCGCAACATCATCATTGATATCAAATTCGACCGAGACTTCATGACCATGTTCCTGCAGCTCGACGAACAGACGTTGGGTCAAACTGTTAAAAGCATGAGTAATAAAAAGTATGCGCATGTTTTATTAAACCATCATAAAAATTTTAACCACACCCTTCGACAAGCTCAGGGCGAACGGTATTAACCGGAGCTTCTTAAAATAAGAAAACGCTGATTAATTCTCCCGCTCAATAAGAAAACGCTCATTAATTTTCCCGTTCAATAAGAAACCGCTGATTAATTTTCCCGTTCAATAAGAAA
>VAOZ01067195.1_pt1 | contig 11054 bp, 8 predicted proteins | sample 3394041 | NCBI WGS metagenome assembly VAOZ01 (sample SAMN08290431, study PRJNA428436) | hydrothermal vent metagenome | isolation source: Deep-sea hydrothermal vent chimney | place: Indian Ocean: Southwest Indian Ridge
AATGAACTTACCGGCGAGGACACCACCGAAGAACCCCCCGGGTAAACCGCGCTTCCGTACAATAGAGTCCGTGGAGCTGCTTAGGGACCGCTACCGCCTTCTGGAGAAGATCGGCGAGGGCGGTATGGCTGAGGTATGGAAGGCGCGCGACGAGCGTATCGGCCGCGAGGTGGCCGTAAAGCTGCTTTATGCACACGTTCACCCCAGTGAACAGGGCCGCTTCCAGCAGGAAATCCGCGCGCTTTCCCGGTTGCACCACCCCGGCGTGGTGCATATCTACGACCTAGGAGAAACCGGGGGGCGTACCTACTTCGTGATGGAACTGGTCGAGGGAGGCAGCATCGTGCAGCTGGGTCCCTACGAGCACGGCCAGGAGGGCCTGTTGCTGTTGAGGGTGAGCCACCAGGTGTTAGATGCGCTTGACTATCTACACCGCTCGGGCATTCTCCATCGCGACCTGACGCCGAAAAATATCCTCTTGAGCCGGGAGAACCACCCTAAAATCATGGACTTCGGCCTGGCCTATATGGCCGATGTCACCCGTCACTTCACGCGCACCGGCTACACTTTGGGTACCCCTCAGTACATGGCCCCTGAGCAGGCCAAGGGGCATCCGCTCACGCCCCAGGCCGACCTATACAGCCTGGGCGTACTCCTCTACCGGGCCTTGACCGGCACGGCCCCTTTCGCGGGTGAGAACGACCAAGCTATCCTCTATCAGCATGTTTACGAGGCCCCACCCTCACCACAGGACTACAACCCCGCTATTCCCGAAGCAGTGGCTCGGCTGGTGCTCGAGCTGCTGGCTAAAGAACCTGAAGATCGCCCCAGCAGCGCGGCAGCCGCCCGTCTTCGCCTGGAGCAAATCCTGCGGCAGGTAACCGAGAGCCTACATGCCACCGCACGCTCGGGATTCTCACGCAGTGGACATGCACCCACCGGCCCCGCCGAGCCCGCACGGCTCAAGGCGGCGGGCCGCTTGAAGCTAGAGGGGGAGGTGGCATGGCCCGCCGAGCTGGTGGCCCGCGAGGGTCTGCTGGCTCTGGGCAGCACAGCCGGGCGGCTGGCTCTGATAAGAACGCAACCTCTACGCTTGGAAGAGGTACTGCCCGCTACGGACGAGGTCACCGCACCCGCGTTGCTTTCAGACCAGCGCGCCTATTACGCTGCCTGGGACGGCAAACTGCGGGCATATGACCTGGAACAAGGGCAGCTGGCCTTCGAGTGCACCAGTGGAGCGGAAATAACCGCCAGCCCCCTGAAGGTTGCAGGTCGGCTCTACTTGGCCGGACGGGATGGCTATTTGTATGCCTATGCCGATTCGGGCAAGTTGCTATGGGTCTTCGAGGCCGGTGGCCAGCTGAGCGCCGGACCTACGCTCTACCGGAAACAGCTGTTTGTAGCCAGCGAAAACGGTTGGCTCTTCGCACTCGAGCCCGGTAGCGGACATCTTCGCTACAAGGTAGAAACTGGGCCAATTCATGCGCATCTAGCAGCCGCCGAGGGTGTGCTGGTAGTGCCCACTTGGGCCGGAGAGGTGCATGGCTTTGATCCGGTCGCGATGGAGGTAATGTGGACCTTCGATATTGAAAGCGGCATCTGGGATAGCCCTGCCGCTGGCCAGGGCCGGGTATACGTAGGCGGCTGGGACGGGGGGCTTTACGCGCTGGACTTACACAGCGGCAATGAGCTTTGGGTCAAGGAAACCGGGCGCCTGACCGCCGGACCGGTTCTAGCCGGCGGCTACCTCTACGTTGCTGATGAGGGGGGATTATTGTTAGCGCTCAGGGCCGATACCGGCGAGGAAGTGTGGCGCGTGGAGGGGCTGGGGCCTGTACAGGCCGCTCCGTTTCCCTATCATCAAAGCCTCTTTGTAGCCACCTTGGCGGGGGAACTACATGCATTTCGCGAGAGTGATTGAACAGGGGGTATCTCGGGGATGTAGAGGCCACCTTTGGCCTGGCGAGAAGCATATCTGCCCGGCCGATTGCATGGGCTTGCTGTATAGCGCATAACGCGCTATACTGAAATTATCAGCAGCCGGGAAAAGCCCGGCTTTCTTTATCGCTTTTATAATGTCCCTTGATATGTATGAGCCGGTGATTGGTCTTGAGATCCACCTACACCTGAAGACTCTAAGCAAGATGTTTTGTGGTTGCCGAACTGACTACTTTGGTCAGCCCGCCGATACCCACACCTGCCCGGTCTGCCTGGGTCTGCCTGGGGTTCTACCAGTTATAAATGCAAAAGCGGTGGGCTTCGGGCTCATGTTCGGTCTGGCGCTTAACTGCCGCATAGCTAAGGTAACGCAATTTCACCGTAAGAACTACTTCTACCCCGACAACCCCAAAAACTATCAGATCAGCCAGTATGATCAGCCCCTTGCAGAGGATGGGTGGCTCGAGCTGGACGAGCATAGAATCAGCATTAAAAGAGTACATCTGGAGGAAGACGCCGGCAAATCGGTACATCCGGCGCACGGTGCATACAGCCTGATAGACCTTAACCGGGCCGGTAGCCCACTGTTGGAGATGGTCACCGGGCCCGATATCAAAAGCCCCGATGAGGCCCGCAGATTCATGAGCCTGATTCGCTCCATTGCCCAGACACTAGGCATCTCCGACGCCAACCCCGAGGAGGGCAAGATGCGGGCCGATGTGAACCTTTCGCTACATAAGCCAAGCGGGCCTCTGGGTATCAAGGTGGAAATCAAGAACCTCAATTCCTTCAGGAGCGTGAAACGCGCCTTGGAGTACGAGATCAAGAGACAGACGGCACTACTAGAGGCCGGCGCAACCATCGAGCAAGCCACGCTGGCCTTCGACGAGTCTAGTGGAAAAACCCGCCCGCTGCGCAGTAAAGAGGCCGAGGCCGACTATCGCTACTTTCCCGATCCCGATCTGGGTCCGTTGAAGATCGGACAGGACTGGTTGGACCGTGTTCGCGAGGCCATGCCCGAGCTGCCCGCAAGCAAGCAGCAGCGTTATCTACGGCTTGGCATAAAATCGTACGATGCCGACCTACTGGCTGGCTCGCCAGCCTTCTCGACACTACTCGATCAGACGCTGCGCGAAGCCCCTGGGGCCAGCCCGCAGAAGGTGGCTAACTGGATTAACGCAGATCTCAGCGGCTACCTGGGCGAGCGGGGCCTTTCGCTCGAAGAGACTCGGCTGCAGCCCCGCCTTCTGGGTGCCTTGGTTGAACTGGTGGAGGGTGGCCAGATCACCGGCCGGGTAGCTAAGGCCTTGCTGCCCGAGGTGATGCAGGGCGCGGACCCCCGTGCCCTAGTGTGGGCACGTAGCCTCGAAGCCATAACCGATAAGGTGGCCTTACGAGCTGTCTGCCACGAGGTTCTAGACCGCAACCCCAAGGTGGTAGCGGAGATTCTGGACGGTAAGCTGCAGGCTATCAACGCCCTGCTGGGACAGGTGATGAAGGTTACGCGGGGTACCGCGAAGCCTGCGCTGGTACGGACCCTGCTGCATGACGCCCTAGGACTCACCAAGGAGTAGGCGTGAACTACCAGGAAGCCGGGGTAGACATCACCAGAAAGAGCGACGCGCTAAAAGCAGCCAGCGAGAAGATCCGCCAGAGCTATACCCCCGAGGTGCTCTGGGGGCTGGGAGCCTTTGGCGGGCTGTTCGATGCCCACGCCTTGGCCTCTATGGAGGCACCGGTGCTGGTAGCCAGCACCGACGGCGTGGGCAGCAAAACCTTACTGGCGGTCGCCGGTAACCACTACCAGGGGCTGGGGTTTGACCTGGTGAACCACAGCATCAACGATTTGTTGGTCCAGGGGGCCTATCCGCTATTCTTCCTCGACTACCTGGCCAGTGCCCACCTGGACCCCGAGGTACTGAAATTAGTATTAACCTCCTTGGCCGAGGCCTGCCGCGCGGCGGGTATACCCCTGCTGGCCGGGGAAACCGCCGAGATACCGGGGGTCTACCAACCGGGAGCGCTCGAGCTGGCCGGGACCATCGTGGGCGCGGTCGAGCGGGGGCAGATCGTGGACGGCAAGAACGTGCGCCCCGGCGATGTGGTATTGGCGCTTCTCTCCACGGGACTGCATACCAACGGCTACACGTTAGCCCGCCGCGCCCTAGCCGGGCGCGACCTCCAGAGCCACCCCCCGGAACTGGGCGGATTAAGCCTGCAAGAGGCCCTACTCAAGCCGCACCGAAGCTACCTGGAGCCGGTCTCACGGCTGCTGGCCAGCGGCATGGAGGTGCGGGCTATGGCACATATCACCGGCGGAGGAGTAGCGGGTAACCTGCCCCGGGTGCTACCGAAGGGCCTTGGAGCCAGGCTCGAGCGGGGGCGTTGGCTCGAGCCCCCCATCTTCAGGATTCTGCAGGAAAGCGGCGATATCGATACCGCGGAGATGTTCCGTATATTTAATATGGGGCTGGGTTATTTGGTGGTAATGGACCCGGCGCAGGCGCAGGCCGCCCTGGAGCTACTGGAAGAGTCTCGCTGGGTCGGGGAGATCACCCCATCGGCGCGGGTGGAGATAGTGTGAGGGAGCTCTGGCTGATCCGCCACGGGGAAACCGATTACAACGCCGAGGGGCGTATTCAAGGTCATCTGGACGTGCCTCTTTCTGCGCTGGGAAAGCGTCAGGTGATCAGGTTGGCCGCACGGCTGGCCGAGACACCCGGCCCTTTTACAGCGCTTTTTACCTCCGATCTCATCCGTACCCGCGAAACCGCCCGGCCAATCGCGGCTGCCCTGAATCTAAGTCCCCGTCCCACATCGCTCCTACGGGAGGTTGACGTGGGACTGCTGGCGGGGTTGATCGTAGGCGAGGGAAGTAAGCACTTCCCCAGATTTACCGAGGAGCTACGGAAAGATCCCTGGAATACTCCGCGGCCGGGGGGCGAAAGTATGGCTGGCGTTGCCGCACGCTTCTCCCGTTTCCTCGATAATCTGGGCGAAGGCCGCTTTCTGCTAGTGACCCACGGAGGGGTGGTACGCGCCGCGCTAGCGGTGGTCCTGGATCTGCCGGGGACCTTCGTGCGGAGATTCCGTATCGGCAACACCTCTATCACCCGCCTGGCCGCAGCACGGATACCCGGGCAGGCTATCGTGATCGGTGACATAGGCCACTTGGAGGACTGGAGCACAGTGCACAGCACAGCCGACGATGCGGAGCTGGCTGGGGCCGGGGCGGAAGATATTTGACGGCGAGGATACCAAACCCCGTGCCCGGGGTAGTAAAGAGGTCGGGGGCATGCCCCCGACCTCCAGCCGATATACCGGCTCTTGCCCTTCCGCCTACATACCCCCATTCGTACTCATGAGGTCTTTCTTCGGCGTGGTCACGATCCAGCCAACCACCACTGTAGGCGTGACATGCTGTAATACGCTACCCTGGATTCTACTGGCCGCGTTTGCATTGATCAGCTTGATCGGGTTGGTCGGGGTGGTGGCCCAGTAGACGCTGTGGCCGTCGATCATGGTGTCCGAGACCGTGTAGACCAGTGGCTTGGCAATTTTACCGATGAGTTGCCCGCTGTTTGTGTCGGTAACCCGATAGGCAAAGGCGGCTACCACCTTCAGGTTACTGGGCACCAGCTTATCCCAGGCCATATTGCTCGAGCTCAATAGTTCGAACTTCACCGGCACCTTGAAGGCTCCGCCGGGAATTTGGATAGTCATGTACCCCGCGGGCATCCCTCGGATGTACAGATCCGGAACGGTCACCGAGGCGCTCTGACCCGGCTGAAGGTACAAAGCAGCCAACACATCAGGGTAGCCGAACTGTGCCAGATTAGGAGCCGGCTGCGCAAAACTCAGCCCCACCACAAAAAACGCCAAAATAGAAATTGCGGGAATAATTTTTCTCACACTACTCTCCCCCTTGTCACTCGAGAGTGATAAATTATTCTATATTATAATGATAATGAAATAGATCTCCTTTCGGTGAGAATCGTACTAACCCGAGGTAGCTCTGATTTCGCACAGGTATGTTCGCCAAGGGGCGTGTCCTGCGCCTTCAGCCTCATTTTGAGCCGCCTTCAAGTAGCCCTGGGTCTTAGTGGCCCGCCACAGGGCAAACAAGGCCCGGCTGGCAGCGTATGGATCGTGAGTTTCACGCGCCTTACGGTAAGCCGCCTCAGCAGTTTTCCGAGCTTTTCCCGAGTGGCCGGTCCCCGCCTGCGCCTCCGCTAGGACCGCCAGTGATACCGGAGAAAAAGCCCTACCCAACGATTCCTGTATCGAAAAAGCCTCCGCCGCAACACTCAGCGCCGCCGGGGCGTCGTTCAGGCGCAACCGGACTTCGGCCGTGAGGAGCAGCGCCGACACCGCCAAGGGACCATCTTCGGCAACCTTGGCAAAGGCCAGGGCGCGTTCGGCGCGCACCAATGCCGCGTGGGTCTCGCCAGAGAAAGCTTGGGCCTCGCCCAGATGCAGACCCGCCCAGCAAGCTGGTTCGTCCTCCGAGTCCTCCAAGCCCCCGAGCAGCGATCGGCCTTCGTCCAAGCGGCCGGTCCGCAACAGCGCGGCCCCTAGATTCAGCTCCGCCTGCCGGCGAATATCCTCGGGCAAATATGGCATGGCCGCTCGCAGAACACGCGCCGTATCGGCAGGTTCGCACAACCTCCAGTAGAGATCGGCCAAATCCAGCGCGGCCCTGTACTCAAGTGGTAAGCGGCCCTCTACCTCGCGAATGACAACCAGAGCCTCCCCTCTTCGTCCTTGGTCCCATAAGCGACCCGCTAACCCCAGCGCCGTCCCCCAAGCCGTGTGGAGGATCTCGCTCCGTTCGCGCTCGAGCCAAGTCATGAAACCCGGCAAGGGACTTTGAAACCCCTCGGCCAATATGCCGTATTCCCTATTCACCAACTCGGGCGAGCGATACGCCTCACGCCAGAAGGTCAGCAGGTCACTCTCGACTTCCAGTCGTACCTCCCGGCCGCGAATAACCAGCCATGCTCCATAGGGGCTTTGCTGGATCGCACGCAGAGCCTCTGCACGCCCCGGGATCAACTCACCGATCTCCTCCCAGCCACGCCAGCCCGGCCGCGCCGCTAGATAGAGCATCAACTCGCCTCCGGGGCTTTCCGGTAGGTCGGAAAGCGGCCCCAGTAGTTTGAGACGAGGCGCTACCCCTCCCAAAGCTTGGCGTCCTTGTAGTGCAGCAAAGCAGAGTAGTCCACTTGTCCACCCGAAACATGGGTCGAGAGCTCCGCCTCCACTGGAACGGCATCCTCATCTAGGTCTCTTATCTCTCGGTTGAGTTGCTCCTGGAACAAGTCCGGGTCACTCTCAGTGGTCAGCCGGAAACACAGATCGTACATAGCCCTTACTCTATTCGCCCCGGGCCGCCAATAATGCTATGGGGTCGTTGCCAATGAGCACCTGTACGCCCCAGGCCAGCAACCGGCGAGCCCGGGCCGCGTCGTTGACCGTCCAGGCCACCAACGGCACGCCGGCACGCCGGTAGGGGGCAAGTCGCTCAGGCTTCGTCAATAACAACTCGTGCGGGTGCAGGGCGATACCCATATGGGCCAGCTCCGTCGCTGGAGGAAGCCCCCAGTCAATCAAAAACCCGGCTGGGATACCGCTCTCCGCCTGTGAGAACCTGAGCAAGGCGAAGGGGTCGAACGAGGATACCCAAACACGCTTTTTACCCGGCCAGACCGTCAGACACTCGGCAATAGCTCGCTCGCGACCATCGGTTTCCGGCGGCCGGCTCTTAATCTCCAGGTTAAGCCAAGCCTCAGGATAGGCATCGAACAGGGCCAGGGTTTCCTCAAGAGTCGGCAAATCTCTCCGCAGCGAACGGAGCCCCAAAAACGTCTCCTCAGCTATCGGTCGGCCCTCGATCTCGAAATCGTGATGGCAAACCAACACCCCGTCCAGCGTAAGGTGTACGTCAAACTCAATACCATCCAAGCCCGCCTTGATGGCGTTCTCGTAGGCCGCCAGACTATTTTCAGCGGCCCGGCGGTGGTCTCCACGGTGTGCTAGCAGCAATGGTGTCGCGGGAAAGAGAGGTTGCATGCCCAAAAGATACCTCAGCGCAATCCCCCGGCTGCGTTACAATGGTGTATATATGAGCAATTACCAAGCGCGCCTTGCCGAGGCGACCGCTGAGGAGGTCCGCTCGCAGCTCGAGGGCAGTGAGGGGTTATTTGCGGTTACCGCCGATGAGATCTTGTACCTGGACCAGTTCAGTGTACAGCGGGCGGCCCTGCCCGAGGTTAAGCGGGTCACTAGCGGTAAGGGGGGTATGTTGCTGGTGATGAGTGAAACGGCGACGCTCATTGAGGCACCGCTACATGGCTTTCAATTGGGCGAGCTGAAGATATTCTTCGAGTTGGTGCGTGATCATCTAGTAAAGATGCACCGCGAAACGCGCGCGGATATCCAGGATATTATTTCGCAGACCCCGCCCGCACAGGCGGACGAGCAGGGAAAGGAGCTACCCTTGTCTACGACAGCTCCCGGCCCTACTCCCACCTATCCGCCGGAGGCCGATAAAGCCCCGGCTTTTCCCCAAGCCGTGCGCAAGCCTACGGGCCCAGCCGCTTTACTTCTAAAAGTTCTGGCCGTAGGCTCGCTGGCCGTGGTGATCACCTGGACCATCACGCACCCCGACGCGGCCTTGTGGACCCTGGTGGGCGCGGGGCTCGGGGGCCTCGGTTTCGCAGCAATCGAGCGGCGCGTGTCCGATCTGTCCTGAGTACAGCCTATATTTTAGTTGCATTGGTACTTGGGGTGTGGGGATTGTGGCCCCACCTAATCACGCGCTTCCCTGCGGTGCGCAGTGCGCATACACCCTTGGTGGTAGCCATCGAGGGGGCGGTGGTACACCCTGGTATATATGCCTTGCCACTCGGTAGTCGAGTGGGAGGTGCTATCGAGGCCGCAGGTGGGCTGCTACCAGATGCAAATATGCCCCTCTTAAACCCCGCGCTCCCCGTAGGCGACGCCGATACCGTTTTCGTCCCCTTCAAGCCCCTGGGGCGAGCTCCAGCAGCTTCCGCAGCGTCGTCTGCTAGGAGGAGGCCATCACCCCAGCCCCTCAGCATCAACCACGCCAGCCTGAAGGATCTGGAGAAACTACCGGATATCGGACCCATTAAAGCCCACGCCATCATCCAGCATCGCCCATACACCAGCCTGGAGGGGTTGCTCGTTGTACCCGGTATAGGCGTAAAGACCCTACGTAAGCTTCAACCCCACCTAAAACCATGATTGCTTACGCCCTAGCGTGTGGCGCATTGCTGGGCGCACTGTTTCAGCTGAGCCCTTGGTCGGCCACACTGGCGCTTCCCTTGTTCCTAGGATTGCCCCGGGCCCTGCGCCCGTGGTTCGGGTTAGCCTTCTTGTTGATTCTTATTCGCGTACTGACCCTAGGCAACGGCTTCGCTGGCGAGTATGGACACGAACGGGTACTTCAAGGTGGGCTGCACAGGGGCATCCTGTATAGCCGGCAGGGTCCAATTTATCTTGACTACTACCCGCAGATCCCCGATGGTTGGGCACGGGTGGAAGGACGTATCGAGCACCCAGAAGCGGCCCGCAATCCCGGAGGATTTAACCAAGCCATTTGGCTTCACGGGCTGGGCGTACGTGCAGTCTTGAAGGTGGGGCATGTCCAGAGCGCACACCCTGGGGAGACAAGACTAAAACACAGGGTGCGCGACGGCCTGTTGCGCGGACTCAATACGGACAGTGCGGCTCTGGCTGTGGCGCTAACCTTGGGTGAGCGTAAAGCACTCGGTGCCGACCAGAAAGCCTTCCAGCGGGCTGGGCTGGCTCACGTATTGGCGCTGTCCGGCTTGCATGTAGGCATCTTAGCAGGGTTTTTGGTGTTGCTACTCTTCTTGCTAGGCCGCTTCCGATACTTGGCGGCCCTGGGCTTACTGATCGGATACGTCTGGCTGGTGGGGGATAGTCCGTCCCTACTGCGGGCCACTCTGATGGTATCCCTCGTGCTGGTGGGCTTTTTCCTTGGTAAGGGGCGGGTGTCACTCCCCCAAGCGCTGGCCCTGGCCTTTACCGTTCACTTGGCTCTGACGCCATACGCCCTGTTCAGCCTAAGCTTCCAGCTCTCCTATCTTGCGTTGGGCGGAATCGCCCTAATCATGCCCGTTCTGCCACGAGTCAGTGGTTGGGCTGGATATCTCCTTGACGGCCTTCTTATTACTCTGTCTGCACAGGCGCTGCTGATCCCATTAATTCTCAGCACCTTTCACTTTCTACCCCTCCTCTCTCCACTGGCCAACCTACTAGGTCTACCGATAGTTACGGTGTTGGTACCCTTGGGTTTCATGAAGGCCAGCCTGGCCCTGGTGTTACCGGGCGCGGCTGTCTGGCTGGCGCCACCTTACAACCTGCTGGCTGGGACGCTGCTGTGGCTGGTGCGAATTCTTGCCCACGGTCCACAACTGGATTGGGGAAGCGTGGCTCCAGCTGGTTTTGCACTGTACTACCTGGGTTTACTGGCGGTGGTACTGGCTCTGTATCAGTATATCGAGGTCCGGCAGGCAGCGCTGCTCCTAGCCATTATAGTCATGGCGGCGGTCATTCCCGTATTTAGCCAGCGCGCCGATCTATGGCAGTTGGACGTAGGTGAGGGTGACAGCAGCATACTGCGCTTACCCGGGGATGTAGGCCTACTGGTGGATGGTGGCCGCAGCTGGGCAGGAAATAAAGTAGTCAACGCGGCGCGGGCGTTGGGGCTACGCGGGTTCGCACTTGTAATAGCCACCCACCCCGACGCAAACCACGAAGGGGGTTTGCCTTATGTAATTGAGCATTTCCTGGTGGGAGCTCTTGTGCTCGGACCGAAACACCCCTCAAACCCCCTGGAGGCCAAGCTATTCAACATGGCAAGACGTAAAGATATCCCAATTATCAGAGAGAGTAGAGGGGGATCTTTAGCACTAGACGGCACCACACTGCGATTCTTGGGGCCCGGACTCGGAGTATCTGGGAACGACAATCAGGACAGCCTGGTTTTTATGCTCGACTGGCGTGGGCGCAGGGTGCTCTTTACGGGCGACAACCCCCAGGGTGAGAAGGTATTCTGGTCACCT
>VAOZ01219792.1_pt1 | contig 11047 bp, 10 predicted proteins | sample 3394041 | NCBI WGS metagenome assembly VAOZ01 (sample SAMN08290431, study PRJNA428436) | hydrothermal vent metagenome | isolation source: Deep-sea hydrothermal vent chimney | place: Indian Ocean: Southwest Indian Ridge
TGCAAAATGCTTTTGGTGTTGAACATATCTATTCCGAATACGGGATGACAGAATTGTTGTCGCAGGCTTACTCACAAGGTCGGGGAATTTTTTCTGCTCCACCCTGGATGAAAGTACTCATCCGTGATATAAACGATCCGCTGAGCCTCTTACCCGCAGGTAAAAGCGGCGGTATTAACGTGATAGATCTAACCAATATTTACAGTTGCTCATTCATAGCAACGCAGGATTTGGGGAGGTTGTATCCCTCTTTGCATTTTGAAGTGCTCGGCCGCTTCGACAACAGCGATATCAGGGGATGTAATCTACTGGTACAGTAGGGGCCAGTGCTTTAAGGGTTGGTGCTGGAGTTATCAGACACGATGCGGTAAATAAAAACAAACAACCTGGATAAGAATTCATACCAGGCCATTATTTTTTTTTCGGAAGTTTGGAATTCAGGTTTTTTTGTAAATTAGAGCCACCAAATCGAAGACGATGATAAGCAAGGAAGAATTACTGGAAGCCATTGAAATGGTCATGGACGACAATCTGGAGGACGCACATCGTGTTGTACAACATTACGAATGTCCTGAGGCATGCTGGTTTCATGCGTTTCTGCACCGCAAAGAAGGCGACAACTGGAACGCAAATTACTGGTATGAAAAGGCGGGCAGAACCATGCCGACAAAAAATCTGGATGCTGAGCTACAGGAGATTCAACAATGGGTTGAGAACATGTAAGCGACCCCGGAAATACAGCTTTACCGGACTTTTTCGAAAGAAAAAAATTCATAATGCCCATACCCTTTGTCTCAGCTGTATTCGACAAGACCTTTTTCAAATGATCCGGAAAGCAGTTGGCCTGAACCAGGAAGCCTACTTTTTTTCGTAAGTAACGATAATCTTCCCCAGCGGAGTCTTAGTATCTGTAACAATTTGGCTGCCATTCCACTTTCCAAGTTTATTGACTATCTGCGGCTGTGTGCTGAAATAATAACTGATATTATGCTCCTTATCCATTTTCCATTTGGTTTCGTGGGTGTTGTTATCAAGCATCAGAACCAAAACCGAGTCGTTTATTATACGGAAGCTGATTTTCTTTTGTTCGGCCACAATGTGAGCTATAATTTCCGGAGGTAATTTGGTCTTTCCAAAATCGGTTTGCACACCAGCTACTTTCCAGTTACCGATAAGCTTACTCTCGGGGCTGTTGCATGCACCCACAAAAACTATGGCCAAGAGAGCCAATATCCAAAATTTCTTCATCTTTTTCATTCTTTATCCGACAAAAATACATCCATATTTTGATTTGCAAAATGAACCATCGTTTGACTACCTGCCTGACCTAACCATTACGTGAAAACTGCCCGACTATCTCCTGACAGCACAACAGCTCATCACTGAAAGCATTGATTTTAGCAAACTTTTATTCTCAAATCTGTAATACATTTTCAAAATTCTTATTTTTGAAAAATGTTATTTGTAGAAAATTTATGTATCGCCGTTAAAGAGACGCCGGTAGTCAAAAATGTAAGCTTTCATATGAAAAAGGGAAGCTGTATGGGTCTTGTTGGTGAGTCGGGATCAGGAAAATCTCTGACTGCCTTATCTGTTATGGGTCTGTTACCCAAACAGGTAAACGTTACTGATGGTAAGATTATCTTCAAGGATAACGACCTGCTTTTGCTTCCGGGAAAAGCCATGCGAGAAATAAGAGGCCAAAAGATTTCCATGGTTTTTCAGGAGCCGATGACAGCACTCAACCCCGTGATACATTGCGGGAAACAGGTGGTTGAAGTCATCCGTCAACATCAAAATGTTTCCAAAAAAGAAGCACGACGACAGACGCTTTCGCTTTTAGAAAAAGTACAAATCTCCCGTCCAAAGGAAATTTTCTCCTCCTATCCGCATCAAATTTCGGGTGGACAGAAGCAACGTATTATAATAGCTATGGCCCTGGCCAACCATCCGGATATCCTGATAGCCGATGAGCCCACCACCGCACTAGACGTAACCGTGCAAAAAGAAATTTTGCTGTTATTGAAGAAGTTACAGCAGGAAACAGGCATGAGCCTGTTGTTTATCTCTCACGATCTGAAAGTGGTCTCCGGCATTGCCGACGAGATAATGGTGATGTACAAAGGAGAAATTGTTGAGCGGGGCAATGGTGCCAGAATTTTCGGTCATCCAAAACATCCATACACCAAAGCGCTGCTTGCCTGCCATCCACCAATGGACAAGCGACTGAAAAAGCTGGCCACGCTGGATGACTTTATGCAGTTGTCAGGTAAAAGCCACTTTCAACCGGAAGAAGAATCAGCCAATACACGAAAGCGGAGGCTGGAGGAGCTTTACAACAGGACACCGTTGCAGAAAACGGAAAATCTGATAAAATCCTATCCACTACAAAAATCGTGGCGGGGGAAAATAGTTCGCGAGCTCAAAGTAGTCAACCATATAAGTTTCAAGGTATTTCCAGGCGAGACACTGGGTCTGGTGGGCGAGTCAGGATGTGGCAAAACAACCCTTGGCAGAAGCCTTCTTCGGCTTATTGAACCCGACAGCGGCAAGATTTATTTTGAAGATACCGAACTGCTCTCACTTTCGCGAAAAGCGCTTCGGCCCTTTCGCAAAAAGATGGGTATTGTCTTTCAGGACCCTTACTCTTCGCTCAATCCCAGGCTGAACATCGGTAAAGCTATCATGGAACCTATGCAGGTACACCACATTTATAAAAACAATACGGAACGAAAACAAAAAACCCTCGAACTTATGATAAAAACAGGGCTGAAAGCAGAGCATTTCTACCGTTATCCACATGAATTTTCAGGTGGTCAGCGGCAGCGTATTGTCATTGCCCGTGCACTGGCACTCCAACCCCGGTTTATCATTTGTGATGAGGCCGTTTCCTCCCTTGACATTTCGGTACAAGCCACCGTCCTGAACCTGCTGAACCGGCTCAAAGCCGAATTTGGCTTTACTTATATTTTTATCTCACACGATTTGTCGGTAGTACGTTTTATGTCTGACCGCATCATGGTGATGAAAGAAGGTGAAATTATTGAAGCAGGAGATGCCGATGAAATCTATTTTCATCCGCAACAACCTTATACGCAAAAACTTATCGCAGCCATTCCAAAACTACAAACTCAAATTTAAAACAATTATGGCACACAAAAGAAAATATCCCAAAAGTCAGCTTCATGGTATCATTGTCAGCATCTTTGCCGGCGACCCGTTTAGAGCTTACAACAATAAGCAAATAGCCAGCAAGCTCGGCATCAAGGACAAAGCCGGTAAAAACCTTATTTACACCATTTTAAACGAACTTATGGTACAGGGAGTCCTGCGGGAAGTGAAAAAAGGAAAATTTATTTTACATGCAGACAAGTTGGAGACACTGGCCAACAAAAAGAAAACTATCACCGGAACCGTAGAATTGAAAAAAACAGGGAAAGCCTATATCCTCTCCGACGAAGGGGGCGAAGACATTTTCATTGCTTCCAACAACGTGCATCATGCGCTGAACAACGACCATGTGAAAGTGCTGCTCTTCCCGAAACGAAAAGGACACAAGCCCGAAGGACAAGTTGTGGAAATTCTGGAAAGAAAGAAAACAAACTACGTTGGTATTCTTGAATTGAGCAAAGATTTCGGTTTCGTGGTAGCCGACAGCCAAGCCATGCCCTACGATATTTTTATTCCAAAGAATCAGACAAAAAAGGCAAAACATGGCGAAAAAGTATTGGTAAAAATTACTGACTGGCCCGAGCACTCTAACAATCCGTTTGGCGAAATAACGGAAGTGTTGGGAAAACCCGGCGACAACGATGTGGAGATGAAATCTATCCTCGCCGATTATGATTTTCCACTTGCTTTCCCTAAAAATGTGGAGCAGGAAGCCGAAAAAATAAATATGAAGATTTCTAAAGAGGAGATTGCCCGCCGAAAAGATTACAGGAAAATATGGACCATCACCATCGACCCGGCAGACGCCAAAGATTTTGATGATGCCATCTCACTGCAAAGCCTTGGCGATGGCCTGTGGGAAGTGGGGGTTCACATTGCCGATGTGTCGCATTACGTGAAACCCGACACAATACTGGATGCTGAAGCTTACAAAAGGGCAACCTCCATCTATCTTGTGGACCGTGTGATTCCTATGCTGCCCGAAAAACTCTCCAATGGCGTTTGCTCCCTGCGTCCTGACGAAGAGAAACTGTCCTTCTCAGCCGTTTTTAAAATGAACGATAAAGCAGAAGTGCTGAGTCAGTGGTTTGGGAAAACGATCATTCGCTCCAACCGAAGGTTCGCTTATGAGGAAGTGCAAAAGATTATAGAAACAGAAGAGGGAGAGTCTGTGAAAAATATCCTGAAGCTCAATGAACTGGCTACTATCATGCGGGATGCCCGCTTTAAAAATGGTGCCATCAACTTCAACACCCCGGAAATACGTTTTAAACTGGATGAAAAAGGTAAGCCCATCGAAACTTATGTGAAAGAATCGAAAGAGGCCAATCATCTCGTGGAGGAATTCATGCTGCTGGCCAACAAATCGGTAGCTGCCTTTATCGGAAAACCACAGAATAATAAAAAACCCAAGACTTTTATTTACCGTGTACACGATGAGCCCAACCCCGAAAAACTGAATACTTTTACCCAGTTTCTGAACCGCCTCGGCTACAAGCTGGAAATTCAGTCGCACGAAAGTCTGGCCAAATCTTTTAACCGGCTTTTTAGTGACATAAAAGGCAAAGGCGAAGAAAATATGATTGAATCCATTGCCATCCGCACCATGTCTAAAGCTTATTACACAACGGACAACATCGGTCATTATGGACTTTCCTTCCCGTTTTATACTCATTTCACCTCTCCCATCCGGCGTTATCCCGACACTATGGTGCATCGGCTGCTGGAGCATTATCTTGAAGGGAAGATATCCGTAAACAAAGATATTTACGAAGATAAATGCGAACATTCGTCAGACATGGAGAAACGGGCTGCCGAGGCCGAAAGAGCTTCCATCAAATACAAACAGGTGGAGTTTCTGCTGGATAAAGTGGGCCAGACTTTTGATGGCCTGATTTCCGGTGTGAGCAAATGGGGCATTTTTGTGGAGCTGGTGGAAAGCAAAAGCGAAGGACTTATCCGTTTCAACGACATGAAAGACGATTATTACTATTTGGACGAAGACAATTACCAGATTATCGGAAAACGTTATGGACAGAAACTACGACTCGGCGATCCGGTGCGTGTGCTGGTCAAAAGTGTGAATATGGAAAAACGCCAACTTGACTTTGAACTGGTAGAGGACGAATGATGAACTAACCCTGGCGCAAGCGTCCGCTTGTGCCCCCGTCGTAAGCCCACTTCAAATAAATGGCACCCCAGGTAAATCCGCCACCAAAAGCAGTCAGCACAATGTTATCACCTTTTTTCAATTGGTCTTCCCACTCGAAAAGGCATAAGGGAATAGTTCCGTTTGTGGTATTGCCATACCGCTGAATGTTAATCATAACCTTTTCTTTACTTAGTTTCATACGCCGTGCTGTGGCTTCGATAATCCGCAGGTTGGCCTGATGGGGTACCAACCAGGAAATATTATCTGAAGTAAGATTGTTGCGATCCATGATTTCCAAGGCAACATCGGCCATATTGGTAACGGCAAACTTAAAAACGGGTTGACCTTCCTGATAAACGAAGTGTTCGCGGGCATCAACCGTGGCATATGACGCTGGTTTGACCGATCCGCCGGCCTTCTGGTGCAGGTGGACGCGTCCCGATCCATCTGTATAAAAACGATGGTCCAGAATACCCAGTTCTTCGGTAACAGGCTCCAGCAATACAGCCCCGGCAGCATCGCCGAAAATGACACAGGTAGTACGGTCGGTATAATCAATAATAGACGACATTTTATCGCCACCGACTACAATAACTTTCTTGTATTCACCAGATTCAACATATTTCGATGCCGTCTCCAGGGCGAAGATAAAAGTGGAGCAGGCAGCATTCATATCAAAACTGAAAGCGTTTTTTATTCCCACTTTATCACTAATGATATTGGCGGTAGCCGGAAATTGCATATCCGGGGTAACAGTGGCACAAATCAGCAAGTCAATTTCTTCCGGTTTTGTTCCTGTTTTTTCCAGCAGACCGTTTACAGCTTTTACTCCCATATCGGAAGTCCCCAGACCTTCTCCTTTTAAAATATGCCTCTCCCTGATGCCGGTACGCGAAATAATCCAGTCATCAGTTGTATCAACCATATTTTCAAGTTCCTTGTTGGTCAATATATCTTTGGGCGCCCACGCATAAATTCCTTTGATGGCGGCTCTTAATTTTGCCATGATATCGTCTTAAATAAATTGAACGCAAAAATACCATTTTCATTTATATGCCGGAAAAATAAATAAAACTAATCTCTTTGCCGTGGAAGAAACCGGAAACCTGTTTTATCTCCCTACAAAAAAACCCTTGTCCGAAAGAACGAACAAAGGCAATAGACTTTCCGGCTGTCTTCTCAAAAAAAACAGTTCTGCAGATAATGCCTGCCTTATACACAAAAGGCAGTAAATGAACAATTTACAATTCTGTGTATAAGGCAGGATAGATGTTCTTTTTAACCTTCAGCACCCTGAACCACAAGTTTTCCTTTATAATAAAGGTCGCCATCAACATAGTAAGCACGATGATATACATGTACGGTGCCGGTAGTAGGGCAGGTAGCCAAAACAGGAGCATGTGCTTTTATGTGTGTTCTTCTTTTATCTCTCCTTGTCTTTGAAATTTTTCTTTTCGGATGTGCCATTTTAATTATTTTTTATCGGTTATTTCTTTATTTTCAATTCTTTTAATGCATCCCATCGGGGATCCCTCCCGGTTTTTTCAAAAGTATTCAGCTTTTTCAACATTTCAACATTACAGCTTGTATGTCCGTCTTCATCATCCCGGTGAATTCGCCTCATGGGGACCATCAACAGAATAAACTCGTAAACATACTGTCCGATATCAAGATAACTATCTTCGTAAGGAATCATCACCAATTCGTCTGAGATATCTTCTTTCTTTTCACCATATTTTACAACGAGGCGAAAATCGCCTGATAAAGGTTGTGAATATTCATCAAGACAACGGTCACAAACAAGCTGCAAATTTCCATCAAAATGAAACAAAAGCAACATCAACCGCAATTCTTTTTCAATAATCAGTGAAAGGGTAACTTTCCCATGATGAATATCCTGAAATGCAAAATGCTCAAAGAACGCGTCCTCCACGACAAAATCATAACGATACTCCCCGGGTTCCAACCCTTTTACGGGAATTAAAAACTCGCTGCTGATATTCTTCACTCCTCAAAAAATTGGGCGGCAAAATTAGAGATAAATATTTGTTTAACCAAATTTTTCAGGGAGTTATCTTTTAAGGAGAATTCCCATAGATGAAATTAACAGTGACCGAACAACGGAAGATGACGACTAATGAAAGAGGCTTAATGATAACTATTTACAAGATAGTGCTTTTCAGCCATTTGCATTTTGTTTTTAATTGTTATAAATTACACAACAAAACTATTGTAAAGCGAAAATTAAATTTAATTTTGCTACCACAAAAAACATGAAAAATTACAGCTATGATGTGGTTTAATAAATTAGTTGCCTCCATCTTGCCCCATATGCCAAAAGGTCTTGTCTGGATATTTTCCAAACGCTATATTGCCGGTCGTACCATTGAGGATGCCGTTCGCGTTTCCAAACAACTGAATGCTGACGGATACATGGTTACTATTGATTTGCTTGGTGAGTTTATCACCGATTTGAAAGAAGCTGAAAAAAACCGTGACCAGTACCTCAACATTATCGAAACCATACAGGAAAACGAAATTGACGGAAACTACTCCCTGAAGCCCAGTATGTTTGGGCTGCTACTTGACGAAGAAGCCTGTTATCATAACATCCGCCAGATCGTGCAGAAAGCAGTAGGTTACGACAATTTTGTCCGTATTGACATGGAAGACTCGCAATGTGTGGATATGGAAATAAAACTTTTCAGAAGGCTGAAAAAAGAATTTCCTAAAAATGTCGGACTGGTACTGCAGGCATACATGCGGCGTACACCGGAGGACATGAAAAGCCTTTTGAACCTGCACAGCGAAGACAATCCGTTGAACTTCCGACTTTGCAAAGGCATTTATGTGGAGCCCGAAAATATTGCCTACAAGGACTATGAAGAGATCAACCGGCATTATCTGGAAAACCTTGAATATATGCTTAAAAATGGTATCTATTCGGGCATCGCCACGCACGACACCCCGTTGATCAAAGGGGCTTACAAACTCCTGGAAAAATACAACGTCCCCAAAGACCGGTATGAATTTCAAATGCTTTACGGGGTTACACCCGGACTGCGAAAAAGCGTTATTGAAAACGGGCATCGGTTGCGTGTTTACGTTCCCTTTGGTAAGAAGTGGTTCCCCTACTCTACCCGGCGGTTAAAAGAAAATCCAAAAATGGCCTCCGATATTATGAAAGCCTTGTTTGTCAGAGGGTAAAGTTTGAAGTTTAACCTGGTTAATTCACAAATTGATCTATTGCAAAGCCAAACTGCCTTGATTAAAAACTGATAAATTAATCAGGTTAAAGACAGGAAGTTTAGGGTTTGGCTAAAAGCAGTTACCAGAAAGCGGACAACACTTAACCTGATTTACCAAACCCTTTTATCCTTAGCGCTTTCTATTTTCCTGTCTGCTCCTTTTCAGTAGTAACTAATTTTTCATTATCTTTGCACCGCTAAAGTCTCTAATAAACAAATCTATGATAAAGAAAAGAGTGCTTTGTGTGTTTCAAGAGATTATGCCCTATTTACCTGAATCACATATGAGTAAAATAGGACGTTCCCTTCCACAAAAGATTCAGGAATCAGGTAAAGAAATTCGGGTTTTTATGCCCCGCTTTGGCCTTGTTAACGAAAGACGAAACCAGTTGCACGAGGTAATCCGCCTTTCGGGGATGAACCTGATTATTGAAGACATCGACCATCCTCTTATCATTAAAGTGGCTTCCATTCAACAAGCCCGCATGCAGGTCTATTTTATCGAAAATGAAGATTTCTTTCATAGAAAATTTATCTATAGAGATGCCAAAGGAAAATTTTTTAAAGACAATGACGAACGAACCATTTTCTTTTCAAAAGGAGTTCTTGACACAGTGAAGAAGCTCGGCTGGGCGCCTGACATTATCCACACACACGGATGGTTCTCTGCCTTGCTGCCAATGTTTGTCAGAACATCCTATAAAGATAATCCACTGTTTGGCGATAGTAAAATTATTATGTCGCTTTATAATGATGATTTCGGTGAAGATTTTGTTGATGCTTTTGTCCAAAAGATAAAAATGAACGGTATCCCTGATGAAGCACTGAAATACTACGAAAAAGCAAATTACGTTTCTCTTATGAAAGGAGCTATTGATTATGCCGATGCATTTATCGTTAGCGAAGATAATGTAAACCCCGAACTGCTTGAATATATTCAGGCTGGAGGCAAACCAATCCTTGAGTATCAGGGAGAAGAAAATTATTTTGATGCTTATAACCAGTTTTATGATCAGATTATTGGAGAGAATTAATTTCCTCATTCGAAAGAAAAAACCACTGTTTCTTGTCAATTTTTTCCTGCTTCTTGCAAGTTTAAGTTTTTTTAACTTATCCTGCTCGAAATATCCTACCAAAGTGGGAGCGACTTTAATGCCTAACAATTCCCTCTCAATACATTTTAAGCGGAGTGAGTTTTCGGCATATTCCCGGGCCATCGACACCACCCGTTCCGATGAGCTGTTAATGAGAAGTATTGTGGGAAGCGTAAAAGACCCCGTATTCGGATTGACCAACGCAAGTTTTTATACCAAAGTACTGCCGATAAGCGAAGGAAAGCGGTTCGGAACAAATCCCATAACAGACTCGCTTGTACTTCAACTCTATTATTCAGGTGTGTATGGAGATACCAACGCTGTCTTACACCTGCACGTGTATGAAATGAAAGACGATATCTATTTTGATAGTATCTATTATTCAAATAAAAATGTTGCTGTCTATCCTACCGATTACGCGAATATAACATTTCATCCCAATAGAAACAGAACATATATCCTTAATAAGATAGATACTGTGAAAAATGTGTTACGCATTAACCTTAGCCATCTTTCCAAGGCTTTGGGCAACAAACTTCTGAATGCTGACACCACTATTCTCGATAGTAACCTTCTGTTTATGAACTATTTCAAAGGATTTTATTTAGAAACAGACCCGGTAAACAGCGGTGGAGCCCTTGCCTCATTTCTCACCAGTACACGTCAAACAATCCTGATGTTGTATTATCATAATGACACGGGAGACTCACTACAATATAGTTATGTACTGAGTCGGTCCATGGCCAAAGTAAATCATTACCAGCATGACTTTAGTGTCGGCAATCAGGCTTTTAAAAATCAGGTAGTCAACGGAGATACCACACTGGGGCTGAAACAGTTTTATGTTCAGGGACTTGCCGGAGTACAGGCGGTTATCAAGTTCCCGCATATCAGAGATTTAAATAAGCTGGGCAAAGTGGGTATCAACGAAGCCAAACTTATCCTGCCCGGGGCTGAAACGACACCTTACCTTGGCGCCCCCAAAGAATTGTCTCTTATCAGGATACTTAACGATTCTACCTACGGACTTCTACCCGATGCCAATGAAGGAGGCGACTATTTTGGCGGGAACTATAACGCAACAGATAATTCCTATTCATTCCGAATTACACATTACATCGAATCGTTGATAAAGGATTCTACTAAAGTTGATAAGGGCCTGGTATTATTTGTAAAAAGCGGGGGCATTCATCCCGAACGTTTTATTTTTAACGGCCCGCAATTTACAGGAGATTCAACAAGACGTGCCCGATTGGATATTTATTATACCATCGTAAAATAATATAGCTCTGTATTGAGAATTTGGTGGGACATCAAAAAACCTCCCGCTTTTTATGCCTTAGCAGGGATAAAATCACAAAAAAACGAACCCCGGATCTCAA
>VAOZ01095172.1_pt1 | contig 11044 bp, 10 predicted proteins | sample 3394041 | NCBI WGS metagenome assembly VAOZ01 (sample SAMN08290431, study PRJNA428436) | hydrothermal vent metagenome | isolation source: Deep-sea hydrothermal vent chimney | place: Indian Ocean: Southwest Indian Ridge
AGGTAATCAATAAAGGTCGGTGGCGGTTCACCGGGATTACGCCCGGAGAGGTAGCGGGAATAATTCTCGATACCCGAGCAGTAGCCCAGTTCCAGCATCATTTCGATATCAAATTTTACACGCTGCTCCAGTCGCTGTGCCTCGACCAGTTTATTTGCGCTATAAAGCTGTTCCAGCCGCTCTTTCAGTTCCGCCTTGATCTGTTCAATTGCATTAATGATAGTTTCACGGGGGGTGACATAGTGGGTTTTAGGATAGATGGTCAGGCGCGGCACCCGTTTCAGCACTTCGCCGGTGAGCGGATCAAAATAACTTAAATTTTCGATTTCATCATCAAACAATTCCACCCGCACCGCATCGCGCTCGGAATCGGCCGGATAAATATCAATAACCTCCCCCCGCACCCGGTAGGTGCCCCGGTGCAGCTCCACGTCGTTGCGGTTGTACTGCATCGCGGTCAGACGTTGCAGAATTTTATGCCTATTAATACGCTCACCACGCACCAGATGCAGCAGCATTTTCATATAGGCTTCCGGATCACCCAGGCCGTAGATCGCCGAAACGGTCGCGACGGTGATGGTATCCTTACGTTCCAGCAGGGATTTGGTGGCCGACAGGCGCATCTGTTCGATGTGCTCGTTAATCGAAGCATCTTTCTCGATGAAGGTATCCGAGGCAGGCACATAGGCTTCGGGCTGATAGTAGTCGTAATAGGAGACGAAATATTCCACGGCATTGTCGGGGAAAAAATCCTTCATCTCGCCATAAAGCTGGGCTGCCAGGGTCTTGTTGTGCGCCAGAATCAGGGTCGGGCGCTGTAGCTGCTGGATCACATTAGCCACAGTGAACGTCTTGCCAGAGCCTGTCACCCCCAAGAGGGTCAGCCCGGCTTCACCGGCTTTCAGCCCGTCAACCAGCTCTCGGATAGCGCCAGGTTGGTCACCGGCCGGTTCAAAGTCGGAATTTAGCTTAAAAAGTTCGTTCATGGCATTCTGTCTGCATCCAGTTTCAAATATACTACACGGCTTTGTATCAGCATTCAGGGACATTCTCGCATTGGAAATCAGACTCTCAGATCGTGTTCAGCGCATCAAGCCCTCGCCCACTCTGGCCATTACTGCCCACGCCAATGCCCTCAAAGCCGAGGGCAAGAACATCATCGGTCTCGGTGCCGGTGAACCGGATTTCGACACGCCGGAACATATCAAACAGGCGGCGATCCGCGCCCTGGATGAAGGCTTCACAAAATACACGGCGGTGGATGGCACCCCTGGACTAAAGCAAGCCATTATCGACAAATTCAAACGCGACAATGATCTGGATTATAACCCGGAACAGGTACTGGTTTCCTGCGGTGGTAAACAAAGCTTCTACAATCTGGTTCAGGCGCTGCTGAATCCCGGTGACGAGGTCATCATTCCGGCACCCTACTGGGTCTCTTACCCGGACATGGTCCTGCTGGCCGATGGAAAACCCGTCATTATCAGCGCCGGTATTGAACAGAATTTTCGCATCACACCGCAACAGCTTGAGGCGGCCATTACTCCGCGCACTCGTCTGTTCGTTATCAACAGCCCGTCGAACCCCACGGGCATGGCCTACTCCCATACCGAACTGGCGGCGCTGGCCGAAGTCTTGCTGCGCCACCCCGATGTCCTGGTCGCCACCGATGACATGTACGAACATATCCTCTGGGCGGATGAACCCTTTTGCAACATCCTCAACACCTGTCCCGAACTCTATGATCGTTGCATGGTGCTCAACGGTGTATCCAAAGCCTACTCCATGACCGGCTGGCGCATCGGCTATGCCGCCGGGCCGCCAGTGCTGATCAAGGCCATGAAAAACGTGCAATCGCAAAGCACCTCGAACCCAGCCTCTATCTCCCAGGTTGCCGCACAGGCCGCACTGGAAGGTGATCAGGCCTGTGTCCGCGACATGCTTAAAGCCTTCAAAAAGCGTCATGATCATGTGGTGAAACGACTTAACCGAATTGAGGGTGTCAGCTGCCTGCCAGCCCAGGGTACCTTCTATGCCTTTCCTGAGATCAGCGGCCTGATTAAACGACTGCCGGTCAGGAATGATGTCGAGCTCACCCGCCACCTGCTGGAACAGGTCGGCGTGGCCCTGGTGCCCGGCTCGGCTTTTGGCAGCCCCGGCTACATGCGTCTATCGTTCGCCACCAGCATGGCAAACCTGGATGAAGCGCTGGATCGGCTGGAAAAAATCAGGTAAAAAAAACTCTTTTATCTTACGTTTTGCGGATTATTTTAATATAGTATCCCCACTGGATACACACTGAAACAAACCCTCGGGGAAACTGACATGGATGTCAAACACACCTCGGCCTGCGTGCCTGCGCACGGCCATCACATGATACCTTTTCCAACATCCGCCTCTGGCTGTCAAGGCACCAGCCTGATGGATGTCCTGATGACCCTGGTCATCAGCTCTCTTCTTTTCGGAATCGGTATTCCCGGTTTTCAAGGCTATATGGCCAACAGCCGGCTTGTCAGTAGCACCAATCTGCTATCTCGAAGTCTGGCACTGGCACGCTCGGAAGCTGTTAAGCGCAATCATCATGTGGTTATCTGCAAAAGCCGGGATCAACAAAACTGCACCACGGCGGGTAGCTGGCGGCAGGGCTGGATCATATTCGAGGATCGCATACCCGACCGGGAGCGAGAAGACGATGAACCCCTCATATTTGCAAAATCCAGGCTGCCAGATGCCATTCGTCTGAATTATGCCGCATTTCGGTCTTCAAACTTTATTGCCTTTCGACCAACCGGCATCACCAAAACCAATGGCACCTTTACGCTCTGCTACCGCCAGGATCTGCATTCCGCCCGAGCACTGATTCTATCCAAGACCGGTCGCGTACGCTTCAGCCGAACCCGCGCCAATGGCCGTCCCCTACGCTGCCCTGAAGAAGAATAGGTGCAAAAACATAACTTTATTCGCGGCTGCTATTGACCCGGGAGTAGTGCATCCGTAAAATTCGCGCCTATTCCCCGGTAGCTCAGTTGGTAGAGCAAATGACTGTTAATCATTGGGTCCCTGGTTCGAGCCCGGGCCGGGGAGCCATTTTCTGAAAACACCTTTCGTGTCAAACACTTAGTTTTCATCCCTCTTTTACGCCTTTTTCTTTAATAAAAACTTTTCTTTGTTTTCCCTATACTTACCTGGACATGGTGGTTCGAGCCCGGGTCGGCGTTATAGGGAGATAAACAGTGAAAAAAAAGAAAAAAACACATAAAAATAAGCCAACGTCAAACGCAGAAAAATTTTGGCCTATTGAACTCACCGGGCCTGTCCCAGAAAGTTTGCTAAAAAAAGAAATTATAGGAATTAGCCATAATCTCCCTCCAGACAAAGAACTCGACATACCTGGCAGTTTACTTTTTGCATTTTTTGGTGAAGAAATAATGGAAAAATTAGCTAGCGCACAGACTAAAGGCTAAGCAGGAACTACAGGGGGAAATTACATGCAGGAACAGGAATTATATAAAGTCTTAGAATCTGCACTTATCCACGAAAACTACGACAAAGGAATTATCGAACAATATTATAAACACTGGACATCACTGGGAAGACATGACCGACGACCATGTCCCTTATGCTTTGCTCGAGGTAAAACCACCTCTTACCTTGTTGCACTACCAGAAAAAAATGGGGTTGAATCTGTTAAATGTGAAGTCTGTAAAGCAAAATATGAAATATAAATTGTAACTATCCAGTTTCATTTATTTGTAGTAGTTTAATATCTATCCAACAGACAACAAAAAGGAACAAGTAAAAACTTTTATCGATTATTAGTTATTTTCAGCTTGTGCAGCTTCAATTCGCAATCCGGATCTTTTTAATACTTCAGACTCAGTTTCAACACGAATCTTTAATACACACGGAGAATCAATTACAAATGGGCTAAGAACAAAATGTAGAGATGCTTTAATGATTTTTTCTAAATCAGGCTCACTATTTCTGACATCCATTTCATGGTTTTTAATATCTTCAAAAATTGTTTCTTGAGTAGCTAATCCCTCACCTGGAATAACAGACTCTATTATAACGATATCTTCACGCATTACGCGAAAAACAAGCTTGTCAAATGGTTTGTTAACTGGAGTGATTGCAGTTATAGCAATGCAAAATTTAGGTAGAGTTACAGGAAAACTTGGGACAATAAGAGCTCCTGAATAGACACCAATATATGATTGTTTATTTCCGACTTCGTGCCTGATGTCATCACAATATACAGCATATATATACCTTTCCATGTATCCTACCTTTTAACCTTACTTTCCTTCACAGCATTTACTACAGCAATAAGGTCTACTTCAAGCCCCCCGGCAATTTTCTCAATAGTTGAAAAACGAGGATCATCCTTTCCACTTTCTATGCGAGCATAGTGAGATTGGCTTGTTCCAATCTTTTCTGCCAACGATGCTTGAGATAAGCCTTTTCTTAAGCGTAAAGCAGCTAGTGTAGAACTCTTATCATAAAAAGTATCTGCAACCCATTTCCGTGATTTAGAAATTGCAGCTCGACTTTTATCATCTTTCTCAAGTTCAGAGATCAGATCACTTATCCCTATATACCCTTTAGGCGCTGCTATTTCCTGTGGTTCAAAAGATGCATAGATTACAGGAGCTAAATTTGGGAGTGTTTTGGTATTTACTGTACTCCCAACATCAATCGAGCCCGAGCTCACTGTACTGGGAAATAATTCTTTTCGTAATTGGGTGTTCTTTATCATAATTAAAACTGCGAGGTGCAATAGCTAAAATATAGTATGCACCATGTCCTCTGTGGTAGGCGTATATAATCCTATACTTTTGGACTTTCCATATTTTTAGCCGCCAAATGTCAATATTTCTATTCCAAAACTCATAATATTTGCTCACATGAAAGTCTTCGCTGTGATCTTCGCCAAAATTATGAACTGTCAACGAATCGAGTAAATATTGATCTGCTTTAATCTGCTCAAGTAAAGCTACAATTTTTGATGCAGCATCAGCATCTTTGACCATTAATTCCTTAAGGTCAGAAACAGCAGATTCATGAATATCTAATTTATACATTATACCTTATTCGATATAAACTCAAGGTTGGTTGGCGACAACAAAGCTCTCAAAATGAAAGGTTTCTATACCTAAATGATAAAATACAGCTTATGCCCCCATAAGGAAACGTTGGCATAATGCAGTAATTTATGTTCCGGGGGGGGATATGTGCTGAAATTGCTCTCAAAACAGCCTTCAGGAATCGGCTGGGTAATTAAAATATAGATATTTTGGTTCCCAGTAAGTCCGGGGCGGGGAGCCAGTAAAAACAAAGGTCCGGAACATTCCTGTTCCGGGCCTTTTTTATGGCGTCACCCATAAGTCACCTGCGGGCATTATTTTTATAATTCCGAGCATCCCTATACCCTTGCCGCTTGCTTTTCCAGTTAAATTGGCATCACGCTTGTTGCTTTCATAGAGCTATCCCGGCAGGGTATAGTTCCAAATTGAAAAATCCGGGCAACGTTTATGATCGAATCATTTACAAACAAAACCACTCCTTTTGCAGACATACAGGATGATATCGGGAAAAGTATTCTTAAACAGGCCAGAGAAGTGCTCATGCCCGCCGATACCATCATCTTCAAACAGGGGGATAGCTGCCAGAATTATTTTCTGGTGCTGGAGGGCTCGGTTAAAGTTCTGGCGCGAGCAGAAAATGGCCGGGAAATCGTGCTTTACCGTGTGCAACGCGGTCAGTCCTGCACCCTGACCGTGGCCTGTTTATTTGCCAACAACAAATACCCCGCTGAAGGAATAAGCGAAACCGAAGTCAAGGCGCTACTTATTCCATTGGCGGCATTCAACCAAGGATTGCAGTATTCGGCTGATTTTCGCAAACAGGTGTTTGACAGCCACAGCCAACGCCTGAGTGAAATTATCAGCCTGGTGGAAGAAATTAGTTTTGGACGCATCGACGCACGCCTGGCCAAGGCGCTGCTGCACTATATCGACGACAACTTGACGATTCATATTACGCATCATGATCTGGCCACCGAGCTGGGCAGCGCCCGGGAAGTGATCAGCCGTCAGCTAAAAGAATTTGAACGCCAGGGCTGGCTTAAACTGCTGCGTGGCAATATTCAAGTATTGAATGTTTCGGCGCTGAAACGATTCATATGCATTCCCACGCAGGAGCGTGGGAACGAGTAAAAATGGTAGCGTGCTGATGGGTTTCACTTCGTTCTACCCATCCTACTGTTTTTCGCTGCAAGCAGCGGAGAATGACACCCAAAGAGATTCAAGCCAACCCCTTTTCGCTGCAAACAACGGCGGGAATATCAAGCAGAAAAATTTGTGCTTTTCTCTTTGCCTGTGTGATTTTGTCACTGAACGAGACAATCCGATCTCGCATACTCTTATCAGGCTGGATTTCACCCCTAACCCGAAATGGAATTAAAGTGGAATTCATGAATCAATGATTCTGAACAGGAGTAAATATCATGAAAAATGTAGGCGGTATTGATAAAATTTTACGCATTATTGTGGGGCTGGGTTTGATTGCTATGGTTTTTATCGGCCCACAATCTCCCTGGGGATGGCTGGGCATTGTCCCGCTCGCAACCGGTTTATTCGGTTTTTGTCCTCTTTATACATTAATCGGTTTGAACACCTGCCCGATCAAGAAAAAACGTAACTATTCAGCATAATTGTCAGGGAACCTGGTATGTAGGTTGGCGCGAAGCACCACAGGCAGTTCCTTCGGTCGCCCAACAGGCGTGGCCTATCATTGACTTGGTGGTTGGGCTTCGCCATCAAGATCATGGCTCAGCGCCAACCTACACATGTTACCCATGGCATCGAATAACGTAAGCTGGACAGTAATGAGAGACCCCGCCCCAGTGAGATGAAGTTACAAGATAATAAACATCAGCGGCGCCACATAACCGATTCGGGGATGGAGTTTACCAGCGCATCCATGAGTACGCGCAACTCAGGAATCATGGAAACCAGACGCAACACCTGGAAAATTCTTAACAGTCACGCCAATTAGAAGTCATGTTGCTCATTTATAAACTCCCCGAGAAAACTGAAAAGGAATGGCTTAATACATCCGATGTCGAAACAACCAGCCGGAAAACGCCAGGGTGACGATACTGATGATCAGCATCGGCCAGTACTGGTTGAACAATAAGCCATAACTATCGCCTTCCAGGAAAACGCCGCGCACAATAACGAGAAAATAACGCAGGGGGTCGAGATAAGTCAGCCATTGCACTGCTTCGGGCATGTTGGCAATGGGCGTAGCAAAACCGGAGAGAATGATCGCGGGCACCAGAAATAGAAAAGCGCCCAATATAGCCTGTTGCTGAGTGACGGAAATGGCGGAAATCATCAGCCCTACCCCCGTGGCGGAAAGCAGGAAAAGTATGATACCAAGATAGAGTGCGCCAATATCGCCGCGTAGCGGGATCTTGAAAAGTATCACCGCGAGAATAATGATGACAGTGGATTCAAGCAGACCAATGACAATGCCCGGAATGGCCTTGCCGATGAGAATGTCTACCAGTCGAATTGGCGTTACCAGCAGTTGGTCAAAGGTTCCGGCTTCACGTTCGCGGGCGACCGACAGGGCCGTGACCAGCAGGGTCAGCACCAGGATCAGCAAGCCGACAATACCGGGCACGATAAACCAGCGCGATTGCAGATTTTCATTGTACCAGTTGCTAATTTCCAGCACCGTCTTCGGCCCGGCCTGTCCCTGTTTTTTCATCCAGCTACTATTGAAATCCAGCAGAATGGTGCGTAGGTAATTCATCGCCGTCATGGCAGTATTGGAATTACGGCCATCAAGAATGAGTTGTACGGGTGTGCTTATACCGCGCAGCATGTCGGCGCTGAAACGCGGCCCGATGTTCACCACCAGCAGCACATCTCTATTGTCGATCAGCGAAGCAATCTCGCCTTCGTGGCTAACTATTCTGATGATCTGGAAATTGGGCGAACCTTCAAGACGACTGATCAGCTCACGGGAAACCAGGCCCGTATCCTGATTATAAATAGCAATGGGAACATTGTTGAGATCATAGGTAGCGGCGAAACTGAACACCAGCAACTGCACAATCGGGGGCACAATCAGCACCATGCGGCTACGCCTGTCCCGTAACAGCGCCAGAAATTCCTTGATAGCAAGAGCAATGATATGTCCAAAGTGCATAACTTATTCCAGACGCTTACAGGATTTCTTCCAGACCAGGACGAAGAAAAATATCAGCATGAGGAACAGCGCACCCATGTTGGCGAGGATCACAGGCCAGACGTCCCCGGCCAGAAAGAGGGTTTGCAATATAGCGACAAAATAACGCGCCGGAACAAGATGGGTGATCATCTGTATCGGCGCAGGCATGGAGCTGATATCAAACAGAAAACCCGAAAGAATAAAGGCGGGCAGGAAAGTAACGATGATGGCGATTTGCCCTGCAACAAACTGGTTTTTTGATACAATGGAAATCAGCAGACCGATCAGCAGGGCCACCAGCATAAACAACGCCGAGCACACCACCAGCAGCCAGAAAGAACCCCGCAGGGGAACCTCAAACTGCCATACTGCCAACGCCACGCTAAATAACATACCGCCCATACCCAGGACAAAATAAGGGATCAGTTTACCCACCAGCATTTCACCCATGCGCAACGGCGTCACCATCAGCGCCTCCATGGTGCCCCGCTCCCATTCCCGCGCCACCACCATAGCGGTCAGCAATGAGCCGATCAGGGTCATGATGATGGCAATCAACCCTGGCACCAGAAACAGGCGGCTGGAAAGTGCAGCATTGAACCAGACTCGTTGTTCCAGCTCGATCGGCATGGACAGAGGTCGAGCCTGTGCTTCGGCATAGAGCCTTAACCAGGCCAGCCAGGCGCCCTGAATATAACCACGAGTGATATTGGCCTGGTTGGAATCCACACCATTGATGATCACACCAATAGGCGCTTTCTGACCGGACAGCAGGTTGGCGGAAAAATTATTGCGCAGCCAGATGATGCCTTCAATTTCACGTCCATCAAGGGCTTGTTCGGCATCCTGAATGGCATTAAAATAAACAGGTCTGAAAAACTCGGAACGCTCAAACGAGCCAGCCAGTGAGCGGCTGGCCAGATCAGGCTGTTCAATGACGATACCCACCGGAATGTGTTTGGCATCCAGTGATACGCCATAACCAAACAGGAACAACAGCACCACGGGCAGAACAAAGGCAATGGCAATGCTCGAGGGGTCACGGAGGATTTGCCGGCTTTCCTTGCGAATCATCCCCAGCAGGCGCATGCGGCTACCGTTTTTGCTCATGCCACTGCCTCCTTCTGTTCAATCAGCCAGATGAACGCATCTTCCATAGTCGGATCAGGCGTCTCCGGATTGCGCGCCAGATCTTTCATTTCACGCGGCGTGCCTTCGGCCAGCACTTCGCCTTCTGCCATAATCACCAGACGATCGCAGTAATTGGCTTCTTCCATAAAATGGGTGGTCACCAGTACGGTCACGCCCATCTCAGCCAGCGCATTGGTCCAGGCCCAGAATTCCCGTCGCGCTAAAGGATCCACCCCTGACGTGGGTTCATCGAGAAACAGGATCTCCGGTTCATGCATCAATGCCGCCGCAAAAGAAAGCCGCTGCTTGTAACCCAGGGGCAGATCACCGGCATTGGTATCCCGATACGCATCCAGTTCAAATGTGCTCAACGCCCACTCCAACCGTTGCTTCTGCTGTTGACCGCGCAGGCCATAGGCGCTGGAGAAAAAGCGCAGGTTCTGGAGCACAGAAAGATTGGTATAAAGGGAAAATTTCTGCGCCATGTACCCAATCCGGCTACGCGCACGGGCAGCGGCGACGCGCAGATCATAACCGGCCACCGCCAGTTGCCCCGAACTGGCTGGTAGCAGGCCACAAAGCATGCGAAAGGTGGTGGACTTACCCGCGCCATTGGCGCCCAGCAGACCGAAGATTTCTCCGCGGCGGACACTAAAGCTGACATTGTTTACCGCCACAAAATCACCAAAGCGACGCAGCAGATTTTTTACCTGGATAACCTCATCATCACCGTCACTGATTTTCACTTGCAGACTGAGTGCATGTTTGTCCTGCTCTGAACGGGTTTTCAGGCGTGCCACAAAGGCATCTTCAAAACGCGGCACCGCTGGCGTTATTTTGATCCCGGACTCACCCGGTAAGAGGACATTTGCCTCGACAATGGCTTCCTTCTGCATCACCAGACGCACGCTTTCACCTTCAATGAGGGCGTCAAGCACGCCCGCGGCGCGATTGAGCTGTGCCTGTAAATGACGCACAGTAATATTTTCGGCGCTTATCTGAAAAATACGCCCGGCTACCTCATCGCTGAAACTCTGCGGCCTGCCCTGCCCCAGCATCCGCCCTTCATGCAACAGAATCACTTCATCACAGCGTTCGGCTTCATCCAGATAGGCGGTGCTCAAAAGCACGGTCATACCCGCATCCTGCACCTGCTGATAAACGATTTGCCAGAGTTCACGGCGAGAAACCGGATCGACCCCGACCGTAGGTTCGTCCAGTAACAATAATTGCGGCGAACGCACCAGGGTACAGGCCAGTCCCAGCTTCTGTTTCATACCCCCGGATAGCCGACCGGCCAGGCGCTGGGTAAAGGGAGCCAGACCGGTCATTTGCATCAGTTCTTTATAACGTGCCGCACGCTGTTGCCGCGGCACATTCTGTAGATCGGCATACAGATCCAGATTCTCCTGCACGCTCAGATCCTCGTACAGACCAAAACGTTGCGGCATATAGCCGACCCGCGACTGCACCTGCAAAGGATCTTGCTGAACATCAATGCCCAGTACCTCGATATTGCCCTGATCGGCAATGAACAATCCAGCGGCGAGACGCATGAGGGTGGTTTTGCCTGCGCCATCCGGGCCAATCAGGCCAGTAACCCGACCGGGCTGGATACTGAAACTAACATCAGTCAGCGCCGCCAGCACACGCCCACCACTATGGAAGC
>VAOZ01131525.1_pt1 | contig 11034 bp, 7 predicted proteins | sample 3394041 | NCBI WGS metagenome assembly VAOZ01 (sample SAMN08290431, study PRJNA428436) | hydrothermal vent metagenome | isolation source: Deep-sea hydrothermal vent chimney | place: Indian Ocean: Southwest Indian Ridge
TAAATATCCTTTATCCAGGTGTACGAGACGGTATTGTAAGTCTGGAAAAGATTGAAGACTTCCATGCTAATCCACATAGACTTAACTGTTTTGTGAGAAATACGGTTTACGTTTTTGTCCAGCGGATTCCATGAAAAACCTATGTCCACACGGCGATAAGGGGGCATACGCAACGTCTGCTGGTAGGGCTGCGACTGAGGGGGGCCAAAAGGCAACCCCGACCCATATAACAATCGCAAATGCACTTTAAACTGTTTGTGATGGGGGATATAATCCTGAAAATAGATGGTGAAATTAACCCGCCGGTCGGTCGGTCGCGGGATAAACCCAGGTTCTATTTTCACACTGTCCGTTGCCACTCCTTTTTCTCCTGACGGCAACTTCTCTCCTGCACCGTTATAATAATCGTAATAATAGTCACCCAAAACATCCTGTGCCGTCTTCATAAACGACAGGGTTATCCAGCTGTCAATGCCTTTCACAAACTCGCCAAACAGCTTAAAGTCGATGCCCGTGGCGTATCCTTTGGCCGTCAGGTTGGCATAATAGCGAATACGCAAATTATCCACTTCGTAAGGGATCAGGTTGTCGAGCTTTTTGTAATAAACTTCGGTGGTAAAGATAAAAGGACGGCTCTGCATCTGAAAACGGTAATCGCCTCCGAGGATAAAATGTATGGAACGCTGCGATTTGATATTGGGATTCAGACTGCCGTCCATGTTTCGCATTTCACGATAAAAAGGGGGCTGATAATAAACGCCCGATGCGAAGCGGAAGACAAGGTTAGGATTGGAGAAAGGCATATAGGCAAGACTTATCCGGGGACTTACCAGAAACTCATTGGCATAGCTCCACCAATACAGGCGTATGCCGGCAGTAAGCGAAAGCCGGCTTTTGTTTTTCAGTTGAAAATTCCACCGGTCAGATCCATAAGCCGAAATACGGCTGATATTCAGTATGTTATGTGCATGTGCGTAATAGTATAGATCCAAATTGCTGCGCAGAGGGTTTGGATTTCCCGGTTTGTCCACCGGGTTGGGCAGCGAATAACCTGCCGAATCATTCATTTCCCACTCATGAAGCACATCATTCACCTGCTGAAACTGATACCGCATACCCCACCGTAACAGGTTATCATGATATGTTAGGAAACCTTTGTGAGCAAAGGAAAAAACATCTGCATTGAAATAATTCCGGGCATGTTGGAGGTAAGTTCCCACACCCAGCGTTTGCAAAGGCTCTCCCTTTTCTTTCTTCTGCTCCCCACTCTCTGCCTTCCCTATCCAGTATTGTCCTTGCACATCGTAGGTCTCCGACTCATTTGTCTGAAAGCCGGAGACAATAAACTGCAGCCGGGTGTTGTTGTTCGGATGGTAATTAAAGGTCAGTCCCGACTGGAACATGTTATATTTATCCACTTGCTGACCATCAAAATAGACCGTAAACCGGAGGGTTTGCTGAACTGTCCCGAAATCAGTTTGCCGATCGGTTGGCACCACTTTATATTTGTTTAGCGAAAGATAGGTAAGCAGCGAAATATCCCACTTTTTGCTCAGCTTGTAAGTGAAAACTCCCTGGACATCAGTAAAATCAGGCTGATAATTTCCATTTGTTTCCAAAGTTCCCAAAAGATAACGGTTGGTTTTGTAACGTGCCCCAAAAAGATAGGTAAACCGTTTGCTTTTGCCGGTTCCTCCCACATTCAGACCTGCACCCAGCATACTCAGTGAGACACCACCACCAAACCGTACCGGCTTCCGGTAATGGATATCCAACACCGATGACATTTTTCCACCATACTGTACACCAAAGCCACCTGCCGAAAACAGGATACCGGAGACAAGCGCAGGGTTGATAAAACTCAACCCCTCCTCCTGCCCGTTGTTCACAAGAAACGGCCGGTAAATCTCAATATCATTTACATACACTAAGTTTTCATCATAATTTCCGCCCCGCACCGAATATTGTGAGCTTAGCTCATTATTTGATGAAACGCCCGGCAAGGTTTTTATCAGACTCTCTACACCACCCGACACCGCAGGGGCAACAAGGACATCGCGCGGATTCAGACGTACAATATTTTCGGTTCGCAACTGCTCGTCACGTACTTCAAAACCAGGCAGGTTGGTCGTCAGTCTCCGAAGCCTGAAATGCAACATCTTTGTCTCACCCGGAGCAAGCCGGAACACAGTGTCCTGCTGCCGGTAGCCAATATAACTAACAACCAAATGTAAATTTTTGTTAGCCGGAACCTGCAAGCGGAAAGAACCATTTTGCCCGGTAGTAACACCCAGCTTAGTTCCTGTCAACTGCACATTGACAAGCTCGGCGGGCTTTCCATTCTCATTTACGACAACGCCCTTCACAATGGCTGTTTGTGAGAACAAAACCGCCGGAAAAGCAATAATGAGCAACAACGATATAACGAAAAGAAGGAAACCAGGTTTTTGTATCAATTCAATTTGTTTTAAAGAAAACTTTTAAATGACAAATTTATTATTTATCCGGTAGCATTTCGTTTTCCGTGTGACTTTTGGATAAATAATATTTCAGGCAGCATGGTATCAGGGGCATATTTTCAATTAGTGAAATATTAATATTCGTTGTGCTACATTTCACATAAATATATATCAACCCGCCTCATGGCAAAAGAGTGCGCACTCTTTTGCCGGTTGGATTTGTGGCCAATTATTCCGTTTTTGAAAAAAATTTAAAAATTAAACGGCTCCCACTCTATAAAACAACCCCCGTTTTTCACGTACCGAAACAATCTTTTTCTCCTCTTCGAGTACATCAAGGTATTTGTTTATCTCATTGAGGTGAAGGCCGAGAATCTTATGGAGGTCGTCCAGCGTGCAGGGACGACGTTTAATGGTTTCAAGAATGGCCGATTCGGTATCATCACGGTAGGAGACAATCTTTTTCCTGTCGGGAGCAGCAGCGATAATTTTCACCTGCGGAAGACCCCAGAAATTTAAAATCTCCTGCAGCTCTCTACGGGTTGCCGCCCGGATATTTTCCACAGCTCCGGGTCGATCCAGAGTGTTTAACTGTATTTCATCGGGATGGATTTTCAAAAATGCCTTCTTAAGGGCTTTCAGATTTTCCAGGGTATCGTTCAACCCCGGAATAATGAGAACTTCCAACCAGATTTGTCCACTGTATTCTTTCCGGAAATCAACCAGTCCTTTTATGTATTCGGGAATATTCAGTTTATGCCACGGCCGGTTGATTTTGCGAAAAGCAACCTCTTCGGCGGCATCGAGAGAGGGCAGCACTACATCGGCTTCCAAAAGTTTTTCGCGAACGGTTTTGTCAGAAAACAAAGTCCCGTTGGTGAGAACGGCCACCGGCACGTTGCTGTTGGATTTGATAAAATGAAGCACATCGCCAATACGGCTGTTCAGAGACGGTTCGCCCGATCCTGAGAAAGTAAAATAATCGGGAGTGGGATTATGCTTTAGATAATGAGCAACTTCCTGAACCACTTCATTATAAGGGATATATTCCTTACGCATGGTCGTCAAATCCGTGGTTCGTCCACATTCGCAGTAAACACAGTTGAGCGAACAGATTTTGTGCGGAACCAAATCTACGCCCAGCGACATGCCCAGTCTCCGTGAAGGTACCGGGCCAAAAAGATATTTATACATAGTTGAAAGTTTCTAATCCAAAACTAAAAGGTACCTTAACAAACAAAATTACTTCGCCTGTTCCAGATACGTTATTTCATAATAAACCCTAAGCCCCATTGGTTTGCAAAACTATACCTTTATTCAGACAATCACCCACTCTTTCAAGCTCAATTCATCGTCAGGCAGCGGGTATCCGGTGCTAAAAACCAACCTGCATCATCTATGATCGCGAATCCTGAAGACGGTTTGTTTCTCTTTCAGTTTTACGGTAAAAGAGGTGGTCAGAAACGAAGTGAAAAAGCCCTCGGCACCGTTGCTGATATTGCCTTTTACATTGGCAGGTGGTCCGCTAAACAAAGGATTTTTATCGCCGACCTCCTCCTGCAATGAAGTAAAATAATCGTAATACCCTTTTGTAATATTGGATGCCATCAGCGTGTAATTGTCGCCAATTTTCAGTGTCTGCTCGTTGAGTACCTGCACAACTGCACCATAAACATACCGCCCGTCAAAAAATATATCTTCCCTGGTAGCTTTTTGCAAAATACTGTCTGTTACAATTTTACCGTTTACCCGGCTGTTGAAAAGGTAATAATCCCTGCCCGGCTTGTCCTGTCCGAAATAGCGAATCATCCATTTTTTAAAATCAGGAGCATATTCTATTTTCAATGAATCAATGTGAATGCGTAAAGGCGGCACAACTGTTTGGCTTTCGTAAACGCTGTGATTTCCAACGGGATTTTGTAATTGAATCTTTAGCTTAAATGTATCGGAGACAATAAGATGAAACGAAGTGTCCGATAAAAAATAAACTCCCGGCAACGTAGAAGATTCCATTAATTGCCACTGCCGAGTTTTGTGGATGACCACTATCTGCGCATGACTCACCGGTGGCGGAGGTTCGTTGGAAAAATAGCCGCTGGTTTTTGTCAGTCGTACCCATGAAACAGAATCGCCGGCAAACAAATAGCCTTCCACCACCAGCTTTATGTTACCTGATTTTAGTGGGATGTCCACCCGTTTGGTACAGGAAAATACCAACACGCCGGCAAACAGGATAAAAGTAATATTTAGGAGCAGCTTTTTCATATCAAAACTTAAAATTATAGGTTACGGTAGGTAAAATACCAAACAGGTAAGTCATTTCGGCATAGGTGGCATTGGGAACCTTCGGGTCGTTCTGAAAATTGATGACCCACGGATTTTTGCGATTATAGGCATTATAAATGGAGAAGATGAGCTGGCTATGCCATTTCTTTGATTTTTTGTTGTGCAAGTCCCATGTCAGTGCCAAATCTAACCTGTGATAATCAGCCATGCGGTAACTATTTCGACCCGAATAAACCGGTACAATGGTGTGGCTGTACTGAAAGCGGCTCACCGGAAAAGTTACCGGTTGGCCGGTGAGATAAATCCAGCTCATGCTTAGCCGGAGGTTTGCGTTGAGCCGATAACTCAAAGTTAATGAGAAATCGTTGGGTCTGTCATAAGGCGAGGGGTAAGCCAAACCGTTGTTGATTTCCGGAATAATACGCAGGCTGCGCGACCATGTGTAGCTTGCCCATCCGGTGAGTTTACCAGAGGTTTTCTTCAGCATCAATTCGAGGCCATAACTGTAACCACGGCCTGTCCGCAGTTCGCCATCGAGGTATTTGTTTAACATCAAATTGGCATGGTCTTTAAAATCAATAGCATTATGCAACCATTTGTAATAAAGCTCTGCAGAAAAGGAGAACATATCCTGTTTAAAATCGTGGTAATAACCTGCCGCCACCTGGTCACCCACCTGCGGCTTAATGTTGGGATTGGCAGGAAACCAGATATCCATGGGATTGCCGGCGGTAGAATTCTGCGCCTGCTGGACATACTGATAATTCCGTGAATAACTGGCTTTTATAGAGGCGTTTTTGTTTATACGAAAGACAACCCCGATACGGGGTTCTATCCCGAAATAGGTATTGAATATCTTTTTGGAATCATAAACGGTGGAATCGGTAACCATGAACTGCCGGTCGTAATGGTAAATGACAGCCGGCCCGAGGTTGTTGAAAATGGAAATCCGAAGACCGTATCTTAGGGTAATCTTCCCGATTTTATGCTCATCGCTTACATAGAGGGCACTTTCGAGGGCGTAATTATCAGGGAGCCTGTAATTTTCAATTATCGCTTCTTTTCCGGTACCGGTAATTTTTCCGGGGAAAAAATCATGATAAATCACAGAAAATCCGAAATTGAGCTTGTTGTTGGGGTTGATGAACCAGTCGAAGTTGTCTTTCAACGTAAAATCGGTTAGCGCCGACTGCCACAAAAAGTTGTGCGGGTCATCCTCTGCAAGTCCGAGGTTGTAATTGAACCGGCTAACTATGAGCGAGACATTGGAGAAAAGCCTTTCATTATAGATATGTGTCCACCGGAAGGTGCCGCTGGCATTGCCCCAATTCATCCCGAAGAAATTGTTTTTGATTACATCTTTCCCAAAATAACCGGAAAGGTAAAAATGGTTGTTGGCATTCATCGGAAAATTCAGTTTTGTATTCAAATCGTAGAAATAGAGTCTGTTTTGCCGAAGATCGACGTTATGCGATAGTTTCAGAAATAAATCGGCATAAGTACGCCGTCCGGCGATCATAAACGATGCTTTGTTTTTCACTATGGGCCCTTCAAACATGATCCTACTGGAAATCAATCCGATACCACCCTGTCCATGAAAAGTCTTGTTGTTTCCCTCTTTCATGCGTATTTTCACGAGAGAGGATATCCTGCCACCATAAGTTGCCGGTATATCACCTTTGTAAAGCTTTACACTCTGCACCGCATCCGGATTGAAGACTGAGAAAAAGCCCATGAGATGACCGGCGTTATATACCGTGGCGCCATCCAGCAAAATCAGGTTTTGGTCGGGACTGCCGCCTCGGACACTCATGCCGGAGGAACCCTCGGCCACAAATTTCACCCCCGGAAGCAGTTGCAAAGCTTTCACCAAATCAACTTCTCCCATGAACGAAGGAATTTCTGCAATATTTTTCATGCTCATTTTGGTAACCGACATTTGTGGCAAACGTATGTTTTCGCGCACCGATTCCGATTTTATTTCTACCTCCCGGAGCCGGCTGGCAACGGCAGAGAGGTTCCTGTTTATAAGGGTATCACGACGCAGGCCGATGGCTACAGTCTGGCTTTGGTAGCCCACAAATGAATAGACGAGGTGATAATTTCCTTTCGGTAAAGTAAGTGAATAAAACCCATAACTGTTGGATACACTCCCCGTTTTAAGCTCCTGCACAAAAATGGTAGCACCGGGTAAAAACTCGCCGCTGTTTTTATCCCGGATGTGGCCGCTAATAGTATAATACCCTGCTTTTTGGGCTTTGAGATTCCCGGCCGGAATCAATAATAAAACTGCCAGCAAGAGTAGATAGAACTGTTTCAAAATGAGTGTTCTGTTCATATTTTTACTAAAGAGATTTGTCCTGCTTCTTTGCAAAGATAACCAAAGCCGGAAACATGATGAGCGTCGCCAAAGTCCAAATAATATTTTGCGAATGCAAGAACCATTTTCCTATTTTTGCAACAATAAATTTCACCAAGGGTTTATTATAAAATAACGTATTTGGCCTGAATAATTCACAAATTGAATCTATTGCGAAGCCAAACTGCTTTGATTAAAGGCAATGCTCGATTTCCAATTCTCGTAATAGCTAAGGCTATTCCTGCGAGTCGAAACAGATAGGTTATTTCGTAACAATCCCTAAAACAAGCAGGAGGCAAATGAAAATTAGCGGTTTTACTTATGTCAGAAACAGTATCAGGCTCGGCTACCCGCTTATTCCTTCCATTTTATCACTCTTGCCGGCCGTGGATGAGCTGGTGGTGGTGGTGGGCGATTCGGACGACGGCACCCGGGAAGCCATAGCAGCGTTGGAAGATAAAAAAATCCGTATTATCGATTCTGTGTGGGATATGAATCTGCGCAAAGGCGGGAGAGTTTTTGCACAACAATCCAACTTGGGACTTACAGAGATCACCGGTGACTGGGCCGTCCATCTACAGGTTGACGAGATACTTCACGAAACTGCCCCTGACCGTCTGCGCGAATACATTGAAAAGGCCAACCGGCAAAAGGATGTGGACGGTCTTTTGATGCCGTTTTTACACTTTTGGGGCGATTTCAGTCATATCCGTAATACCCGTAGAACACACCGTTACGAAATAAGGGCATTCAAAAATATTCCGGGTATTTATGCTTATCACGACTCACAGGGATTTAGAAAATATACCTCCCGCGAAAGCTATCTCGCAGGTGAAAAAGGTGAAAAACTAACTGTTCTCAAAACAGATATCACTGTATTTCATTATTCGTACGCCCGCAACCCCATGCTTTTAAACAGTAAAATGCATGCTTTTTCGCGTTTCTGGCACAACGACGAGTGGATGAAAGAAAATATCACCGATAAACCATTTGATTTCAACGAAGTGGATATGGTGGAACACTACTTGGGTGAACATCCAAAATATATGAAAGAAGTCATTGCCGGCCAGGACTGGAAATTCAATTACGATCCTTCAAAATCAAACATGAGGCTTAAAGACAAGTTCCTCCGTTTCGTTGAAAAGAAAACCGGCCGCCGGATGTTTGAATACAGGAACTACCGCCTTGCCACACCCAAAAAATAACCGGAAAACCAATGCGCAACCACTCTATACGGAAGCAGCCGGTATCTCAATTTCATCGCTATAAACAGTTGCTGCCGGGTTGCAGATGTTGTAAGCAGAAGACATGACCTGCCCACAAGCTCCGGTGGAGTAAATAGCGAGGATGTCTCCCCGACCGGTATCGGGAAGTACCACCCTCTTGGCAAAAACATCCGAGGACTCGCAAACGGGTCCCGCCACTTCGTAAACGGTTGTCTTTTCACCCTTCCGGCTCAGATTTTCAATTTTGTGTACTGCGCCGTACAAGGCAGGCCGCAACAGGTCGGTCATAGAAATAAACCGGTGTCTCCCGGTCATTCAGCAAGTGTACTAACTCTATCTTCTTCATTTTCAGTAAATTCATTATGAAACAACCGGCTGTTTAAAGCTCTTAGTGTTCTTATTTTATCTTCCGTATTCACCAGCAGCGAAAAGTTATACGGGCTGGCACCGTAAGAAATCATGCGTATGGGAATGTCGCCGAGCGCATCAAAAAGCTGCCGGGCATAACCCGGTTCATGTGCATGGATGAGGCCTACCACCCCCACAAGTGTTTTGCCATCTTCCACTTCCACTTTGCCAAACTGCCTGAGCATAGAAGTAATCTCCGGTAAATGCTCCCGGTTATCGATGGTAATGGAAACAGCCACTTCGGAGGTAGTCACCATGTCTATGGACGTTTTAAAATCTTCAAAGACCTCGAAGACCTTTCGCATAAAGCCATAAGCCAGCAACATCCGGCTCGACTTTATTCTGATAGCGATAATGCCATCGCGGGCAGCCACCGCTTTAAAGCCTCTTCCATTCTCGCTGGCCGTGATTCTTGTTCCGGAATCTTCCGGGTGCAAAGTGTTTTTGAGCAAAACCGGAATATTGGCTTTTTGTGCAGGAAGAATCGTCAGCGGATGCAGGATTTTAGCGCCAAAATAAGCCAGCTCAGCAGCCTCATCAAACCGGAGATGCCGGACAGGGCGCGTGTTTTCCACGATGCGCGGATCATTATTCTGCACCCCATCGATATCCGTCCATATCTGGATTTCTGCTGCACCCATGGCTGCTCCAAACAGCGAAGCCGAATAGTCACTACCCCCACGCCCCAGGTTATCCGTCTCGCCCCACACATTCCGGCATACAAATCCCTGAGTTATAAAAACCTGTGTCTCAGGATGTCTTTTAAATTCTATCCACAGTCGTTTTTCAACTTCATTCATCAAAGGCTCATGGTCACCGTCCAGCGGGAGAAGCGTCGTGGCATCGAGTAGTACAGCACGGAAGCCTTGCTTTAACAGCAACTGATGAAACAGGAAAGTTGAGAGTTTCTCACCATAAGAGAGAATTTCCTTTTCGGCTCTTATTAGAGGAAGTTGCATCAGCCTTTTGGAGATGCTGTCAAAGAGGATATCCACATAAAGCATCGCCACAGCGGCATCCTCCCCAAGCAGTTGCAGCACGGTCAGATCATAATGTTTTTTCAGGTCACCAGCTGATTTCAGCGCAGCTTCTATCCTCCCTTCCGCTGCATCGGCAACCATCCCTGTCAATTTATCGGTGGTTCCACCCATTGCAGAAAGGACAACAAACACAGGTCTTTCGCCCCGGATGATCGCTGCAATTTTCCTCATTTTTTCGGCCGAGCCTACCGACGTGCCGCCAAACTTTAAAACTTTCATTTTTTCGAACTTTTAAACATAAAAAAAGCCCGGCCATTTTCATAACCGGACTTGTATTTATTTTTTATTCTTTATGAATATCCATTAAAATAACAATCGCCGGTCGTGGTCTCCCCTCCGTTTCAATTGTTTATTTTGTTTAATGGAAATCATCATTTCGTTCTTTGTTCTGGCGCAAATATATATAATATTTTTATCTCGCAAGTTTTTGCCTGATTTATTTTAGAAAAATGGATTTTTTGGGCAGCCTCGGTTTCCACGCATTCGTCATTCGTCATTCGTTTATTCGTCACTCGTCATTCGTTTATTCGTCATTCGTTATTCGTTATTTGTCATTTGTCATTCGTTTATTCGTTATTCGTTATTCGTTATTTGTCATTCGTCATTCATCATTCTACCGCTTCAGGCGTCCACGCCTGAAGTTGAGCCAACATAAACCCCATCCTGTATTCAATTTATTCACCATTGTCAAAGACTTTCTCGCCCTGCACCACCGTCAGCAACACTTTTGCACCTGGAATTTCCGATTCCGGACAACGCATGATATCGCGGTCAAGCATCACAAAATCAGCCAGTTTCCCCGGCTCAATACTGCCTTTTATTTTTTCATCAAAGCTTCCCTTTGCCGGCCAGATAGTTATGGAACGCAACGCATTTTTCCGCGAAATGGCATTCTCCATTTGAAAACCGCCCGGAGGCCAGCCATTCAGGTCTTTGCGGCTCACGGCAGCATAAAATGTCTTTATGGGACTGATATCCTCGACGGGAAAATCAGTTCCATTCACCTCCCATCCGTTTTGCTCCAACAGTTGTTTGTAAGCATAAGCTGTTTTCAGCCGTACCTGCCCCAGCCGCTCCCCTGCCCAGTACATATCCGAAGTACCATGCGTTGACTGAATAGATGGAATAATGTTGAAGTCTCCGAAATAATGGAAGTCTTCGGGCGAGAGCACCTGTGCATGTTCAATACGCCAGCGCCGGTCGTTTTTGCCTTTCAGAAAGCGGGCGTAAATCTTTAGCATAATACGGTTGCCCGA
>VAOZ01228936.1_pt1 | contig 11027 bp, 11 predicted proteins | sample 3394041 | NCBI WGS metagenome assembly VAOZ01 (sample SAMN08290431, study PRJNA428436) | hydrothermal vent metagenome | isolation source: Deep-sea hydrothermal vent chimney | place: Indian Ocean: Southwest Indian Ridge
AGCGGATTTTCTGTCTTTTTTATAGCGACTGGTATATTTCTCGTATGTGCCGGAGGCGCTTCAGCACTTTTCATTCGTACCACTAAGTAAAACTATAAACTGCTGGGAAGATAACACACTGTCTTTTTTACTTGCGAGTAGTGAGCGAAGTCTGACTTCCGCAGTAAATAAATGAGCGAATCCTGACTTCCGAGTCTGACTTCCGTGATATGTTGAGGTTTCTACTTTGGTTTACGCTATTTAAATCTTATACACTACGTCCTTGCGCTCAACCACAACCTTCCACCCATTGCGACGCGCTTCGCGATACAAGAGTTTATTCGGATTAAAAGCAGTCGCCGTTTCCGCAAGCTCAAGCATCGGCAAATCACTTTCTGTGTCACCCACTGCCACAGAACCCACGAAAGTTAGATTTTCTTTACGCACAGCTCGGCGCAAAATTGTACCCTTATTCATAATGAGATCCTCATTTTCTATCTCACCTGTAAAACATTCTGACGCGCCGGTGGTATAAAATATGCCGTACGCCTTATCAAACCCAAGCTCATATCCAAAACCGTCAACAATAAATTTCGGTGAGTGTGATATTGCCAGTAAATAATATCCACGACGTTTTAAATCTTTCACCATATCACGAGTGTAACGATACACGCGATCTTTCATTTCTTCAATAATTTCTCCGGCAACATCTGCCACATCGGCATACGGAATGCCTTTTAGTTGGGAACCGAACGCGTCAACTACTTTGTAAACATAAGAACCGTAATCGCCTCGGCGATTAAGCCATTGATACTGTTCCGTAGCATATATCGCTCGTGTTTCTCTTGGAAAAATATCACGTTCAATAAGTTTTTCAACAAGCTCAATCAAAAGCGAGGATCGAAAAATAGTTCCATCAATATCAAATACCGCTACCGGTTGTTTCTCTTTCATACATATATGATACCGCACACAGCCAAGCGACGCACATATCGATTTCAGCATGATGGGTTTCGTAAACCCCTCATGACGCCACCATTCTATCACGCTAATCTATAATGAGGGGTTTACGAAACCCATCATTATAGTAAACGGCCATGACCCCGTTTACCAATTTATAACTTTATTTTGACCCAATTTATTGCTTTGTTTTTATTGCTTTGTTTTGGGCTTTTTGGTTGCTACTTTGCCTTTGGCCAGTGTACGGCGGCTGGTGGGTAGAGTTTTGTGAGAGGATGATTGGCACAGTCGTGAATACGTGCCGAACACACATAACGCCCGTACAATACCAGCCCGTTGTTTACATATTTCCAATCTTTTTTTGGAATAAGATTTTCAAGGTCCTTGGAAATCTTATTGGGATCTGTGTTATCGGTGAGATCAAACTTCAACGCAAAACGGCGCACGTGTGTGTCGGTCGCGATGCCATCCCATATATTGAAAAGTTCCCCCAACACCACGTGCGCCGTTTTGTATCCGATACCGGGCAATGTTGTAAGCTCGCTCTCTGTACGCGGTACACGCCCACCAAAACGTTCTTTTATTTCCCGCGCTGTGGCAATGATATTCTTTGCTTTTGCTGTGAAAAAAGTAATTGATGAAATTTCTTTTGTAAAAGTCGGGAGGTCTGCGCAAGAAAAATCACGCACTGATTTATATTTTTGAAAAAGTGTTTCAGTAAGCACGTTTACTTTTTTATCGGTACATTGTGCGGAAAGAATGACCGCAACGACAAATTGAAATTGAGTGGTATATTTCAGCTCGCTTTTAGGTTTTGGGTATGCTTGTTTTAAGTACGCAACAATTTTTTGAGCGCGCGCGAAGCGCGCGCTGTGCTTGTTGTCAATAGTAAAAAGTCGTTCATGCATACGCATCAAACGATTCGCTCGTGGGGCCATCAGTTCCCTGCCCATAGGCGTGAAGTGGTTGTGAATGCCACCTTTCTATGATTGGAGTTATAAAATGCCACGCAGCGCGCACCTCATCGGTTCCAGCAAACAATGTTTGATCACCACTGAAACAATCATACAGAACGCGCTCATACGCGTCAGGAAGATGCTCGGAATGTGTACCGTCACGATAAGAAAAATGTAGCGTGCGTGGTTCCACCTCATTTGAAAGTCCGGGTTTCTTCGCCCAAAAAAGTATTGAAATATCTTCTTGTGGTTGTAACGTAAAAGTAAGTGTGTTTTGACAACCGCGCGAATCAGTAGCGGTACACAACGTGCCAGGAGCTTGTTTAAAATAAATAATAATACTTGCGACCTTTTGTCGCATGCGCTTTCCGCTTTCTAAAATAAATGGGACGCCCTTCCATCGTGGTGAATTAAGAAAAGCGCGTATTTTGAAATATGTTTCCGTTTGAGCATCCGAATCAATACCTTCTCCCAAAGTAAACCCTTCGTACTGCCCTCGTACAATATCACGTGAAAAATCTTCAACCGACTGCAACTGCCCAAGTACATCGGCGCGCGCGTGGCGAATGTGTTGTGCATCAAGCTTACCGGGATTTTCCATAGCGATGACGGCGAGCATTTGCAAAAGATGATTTTGTCCGACATCGCGCAGTGCCCCAGTGTCGCTGTAAAATACTCCACGACCTTCCATACCAAGTGTTTCAAGAAGCCGAATATGCACCTTCTCAATACCAACACTATTCCACAGCGCTTCAAAAATAAAATTAGAAAAACGAAAGTTCACCATATTTTGCACCATTTCTTTTGCAAGATAATGGTCAATACGATAGATCTGATCTTCAGCAAACAATTTTCCGAGTTTCTCATCAAGTGCCATCGCAGTATCAACATCTTTCCCAAACGGCTTTTCAATCAAAATACGTGCCGGATGTGCCGGGGCAGTATGTTTGGTAATGCCGGAATCATGCAGATTCTGCAACGCAATTTCATAATGCGCGGGCGAAATGGCAAGATAAAATAATTTATTCGCCGATGTATGATACGTGCGCTCAAGTGATTGTAGGTATTCGCCAAGTGCCTCGTATCGCTCCTTGACATTAAAGTGTCCTTGTCTATATGAAAAAGTACTGAGAAAATCTCTTACCGTATGAGTATCTGCTGCGGAAAACATATTCGCAAGTGTGTCGCGTACGAATGACGCAAACAATTCATCGGAAAAATCCCTGCGAGAAAAACCGATGATACGAAATTTTCTCGGAAGAAGATGGTGGCGATATAAATGCCATAATGCCGGAAGCAGTTTGCGACGGCTTAAGTCTCCGGTGATACCAAATATAATTAAGAAAGTAGGTGAATCCAATTGATTATTATGTTGTACAACAGAAGACATAAAATTATAAATAACTATTCACGCTCGCTTGTCCTGTACATAAACGCAAAATGATAAAAGAGCGTTCCGAGTATCCCCACTGCAATACACAAAAGAATCCAGATCGCCAGCATACCAAACATTGGAACAATGCTTATTAACATAAGCACAAACATACCAAGCACGGCATCTTTCCACGTAACCGGATTGTGTCGGTTACCGAAACGGTTGCGTAAGATTGCTCCTGAAATAATGCCGGCGTACACGAATGCTAAAAGTAACAAAAGAACATATATTGCACCGATGATGAATGCCGCACCAAGCCCGACAAATGAAATAGCGAGAAAAAATAACAATACTGGTGTTGCCACAATGATACCAAACCCAAGCAACAGCATCAGTAACGTATGCTTCAGTGGCTCATCGGTTACCTGCCTTGTTACTTTATTGGTAAATGCCGGAAATAATCCGACCAACAATCCAGCAACGATAAGTGCGCCAATAATGCGCACCAAGAAAAATATACCCATACCGGCAAGTGCGAACGCAGACGCTTCTTGCGAAGTCGGCAAGAATGACGCTCCGGTATACGTAACTGGGCCGTCTATGACGACCGATGATGGTATGTTCGCCGCTTCTGACGCTTCATAACGAAGTGAGCCGTGTATGACTGTATGTGGAGCAAGCGTTACCGTATTTACCGCGCGCACGCGTACCGATTTATCAAATGTTCCAGAAAGATATATATCATTCCCATATACGGTAACTGATCCTTTAGAACCGGAAAGTAATCGTACCGTACCTCCAACAGCAAGAATGTCTCCGGCATGCGAACCATTATCAACTATTGAAAACCCAATAACCGCCAAATCACCAGAAACCGGTGCCGATACTGATACGCGAATACCAGCAATGCGCAAATCGCCACCCACCGGAGCGCGAACATCAACAGAACCTCCAACAGCTAAGGCATCCTTGCCTACCGGTGCCGACAACACCACCGATCCGCCAAGAGCTGTTAGATCTTGCGGAGTGCTCGTTGCAACAATCACTGTACCACCGGCGACATAGACATTATTTGAAATTGGTACTGGCTTTGTAAAAATAATATTTCGCGCGCCACCAACGGTAATGGTAGCATGCGCAATTGATGGCGCGCTTGCCAAAAATATCATACTCATAATCACAATAATGCCGTACTTCATAAAAATAAGTATACTCTTTTGTGTATGCTTGCAAAGCGTTAACCAAGGTGTTTGCAGATATCTGCAAACACCTTGGAATGAGCGGAAGCTACACTTGATTTTTTATATAATGGAAGAAGTGCCAAAAGATACCTTCTCAGATTTTGCGCGCCAAAAAACAATAAGCGCGATTAAGACGGTAAGGGTGGCAGAAAACACACAATACATACAAAACGCATGAATAATTGTCGCTTGTATCCATATGAATGCAATTGAAGCAAGAATGCCTAGCGTGACAATTATTTGTATAATTTTATCAATATAAACAGACACCCATACCAAAGTTATCGCGGTAAGCACAAAAAGAGAAGCATAAAATAAAAAACCATACATACTCAGAGGCAGTCCGAACAAGTGAGAATAAGCACTTTGTGCGACAATGCTACACCCGTCATAACCATTGATTGTACACGCGGTTGGAATACCACTCAACGCATGCTTTGTAAGATAGGTTGCATCAACAATTCCGAAAAAAGAAAGAAGTAAAACTACAAAGCGACGTGTGTGTGTCATTATTTAATAATATAAAATTATAGTTCTATTTGCAACACTCAGATATATTTATGCGTATCAAACAAAAACCATCACAAACGCATATTGGGAGACATCTTGAAACGATTGCTTTTTTCACTTTCACGAACTCGTATCGCCTGCTCAGTAAGCCCAAGAGAATGACCTATTTCATGCCACAACGTTTCTTTTACCATAGCATGCAACGCGTCCGGAAATAAACTTCCTTCAAGCGAACAACGACGCCTCGCCTCTTGTGCAATCGGCTCTCTATAAAGCGTGATGGTATCTGGAAGAACATCTCCAACACCATACCATTCACCGCGCGCGTTGCGTGGCGTACCATGATACAGCCCAAGCAATGTTTCGTTTGGTGCAAGTGCCTCACTCTTTGCTGTAGCATCACTGACCACATCTTCAATAATGAGTGCAACATTTATCAAACGCTTTTTTACCCATAGCGGTATGTGTCCATACTCATTTACAACCACTGATTCAAATGTGTGTTTATCCATGCTATATATATAACACACACCGCGTATCCGAATTGCTTGGGATACGCGGTGTGTGTGCAAAGAACACGTGACACAATGTATATTGAACCGGCTCGCATCGAATTCAACAAAACTAGGGAGTGTCGAGTGTTCTGAGCAATTTGTAGGAACGTATGCCCCTACATTTTTTATTACGCACCGAAGGAGATATTGTTTCAGAAATATTATGAGGTATCGGAACATAATGCGCAAACCTCGTTACTGAAGACGGTGGATCTATTGTTTTGTACACACCATCATGCCAAGGCATAATAAAACAAGCGTGAAATTGAGCGCGCGCGCTCGCCATATTAGATGGTATGCCAACCATCCTCACGACCGTTCCGGGACGTATATTCACTTGCTCACGAAAAGGAACTTCCGAAAAATCAATCATCCATTGTTTTCCAAATGAGTCAGTAAGATAAAAAGATGTCTGGTTTTGCGATGTGATGGTACCAAACAAAAATCCTTGTGCCGGGCTGTTCCACCACGATTGTTTTTTATACAATACCGATTCATACCATGGAATCTGATAGTTTGCTCCTTCTTCCACTATTTGACCGATCCCGCTCATAAATAAAATGGTACCAAGACCAAGCACTGCAATCACAATCCCAACAAGAGAAATAGCAAAAGAATATCTATATCCATAATCGGTTGTATGTATTTGTACGTAACCGATACCACTAAATAAAATTAAAATACCAAACCATAAGAACGGGAGCGAATCAGTAAGAAAGTCAATCAATGACCGGTGCGTAATAAGCGCATACTGCCAGTCGGCATGTAAAAGAGCAAACATCGCCGCAGCGGTTGCAACTGATGCAAGCAACACCGCGAAAAATGCAAAAATCCACAAAGCACGATTACGTAACAAAAATATCCATCGCGGACGCGGAGATACTTGCTCGTCATTTATTTTACGCAAAATCTTCTGCGCAAATGGCGTTGATTGTTTAGAGTGCGATAATGAGTGAAATGATGTCATAAATATTATGCTTCATTGATCCTGTATCGTGCCAAGTGCGTGGCAAGCGCGCGCTTGGCACGATGAACGGTTGTGGAAACCGTTCCCATCGGCATAGTAAGGATATCAGAAATCTCACGATAAGAACGCTCTTCAAAAAAACGAAGAACCAATACATCACGGTATGACTTTTCCAATTGGTCAAGTGCGCGCGAAACCATCTCGGAAGAAAGTCGTTCTTGTGCAACACAGCCCGCGTCAGCATTTTCATCACGAACCATACTGAGCCACGACTCTTGTTTAGCATCAAGACGTATTTCCGGACGCGCTTTTTTTCTTCTAAAAAATGTCATTGCTTCATTGTGTGTGATTCTGTATATCCATGAAGAAAACGCGAGCTTTGCATCAAACTGGTGTATGTTCCGATACACATTCATAAATACATTTTGTAATATATCTTCCCTATCTTCTTTCGTTGCCACACCGCAACGATAAAGATACCTTAAAAGTGGCTGTTCATATCGCTCAATCAAGCTGACAAACTGCTCTTTATCAATAATAACACGCGCAACCAGTGCCTCGTCCGAAACAGTATTTTGGTTTGAAGCATCTTCTTGACTATGTTGCTGTATATTTATACGCATAATAAAATTATTTGTTTACTAACGCATCACAAACAACATAACCAAAGAGACAATTATGCGGTATGCTAATAAATATGCATCTGTCACCACTACTTTTTAGCCACCTTGTTGGGGCGGCGCATATGTTTTGGGTGTTATCATTGGTTATTATCATAGGTTCGTTATTTCTTGAAGATATCACTATTATCTTTGTTGGTGTACTTTCCGCAAGTAATTATTTTCCATTACCGGTGGGCATAGGACTACTCATTATCGGCATAGTACTCAGTGATTTGTTTGCCTATAGTATAGGACGTCTCGCCATTCATCACAATATCGCGCGACGACTTGTTGAGTATCACCGTATAGCACCATTACGCTCACTCATTGAAAAACGCCCAAAGACGGTTATCTTTACTACACGTTTTATGCCTGGGTTTCGCTTTATCACTTTTTTGACCTGCGGTTTTTTTCGTGTTCCGTTTCAGATTTTTATATCCATATCTATATTCTCATCAATTATATGGTCAACAGTGCTCGCCACATTTTCATTTCTGTTTGGAATATACACATTACACCTGCTCGGCTACTGGAGATTTCCAATCCTGGCGATAATTATCGTAGTATTATTTTACATCGGTCAGCGCCACTTTAAAAAAATGTTTTCGGAGCGCAGTGAAAAAATTATATCATAAAGATTACCATTCCCTTAAAGTACTCACCGTAACTTGCCCTATATTAAAGACATTTGGAAAATGTCTCAAGAGCTTGTTCAAGAAGTTTTACAGACTCTTTATCAGTGAGTGTTTCGGAAGCATCAAACTTTTGTGTAGCACTTGATAAATAAAACTCCGGCTGTCCAATCACACGAGCATCAAGAAATGAAAGTACAGCTTTTAGATGTTGCTGAGCGACAACCGTACCGACCTGTCCAGGAGATGCACCAAGTACCAATACATTTTTCCCGGCAAAAGAATTCTTTCCATACGGACGCGATGCCCAATCAATGGCACTTTTAAGCAGTGCCGGCATTGAGCGATTAAACTCAGGAGTGGCAATAATAATACCATCTGATGATTCTATTGCATCTTTAAGTGTTTGTGATTCATTGGGAAATGGCGCTTCATCATCTTGTTTATACAAAGGCAAGACAGAAATATCAAAAAGAGATATCTTCATTTCTTGCGGAGCGTATTTTTGCGTCGCGCGTAACAATGCGGTGTTATAAGAACCTTTCCGCGCACTACCTGATATGGCAATTATATTCATATATAAAATGTAATAGTATTATAAAACCATCTTAATAATTTTCTCTTATTTTAGTATAACACCCACTCTTTCAAAACAAAGTTTTGAAAGAGTGGGTGTTATACACAAAACCAACAAAATAAACTATTTTTTTGCACTAAGCTGAGCATCAATAAGTGAGCTGAACTTTGCATACGGTTGTGCACCAACGATAAGATGTGTGCCAATAACCATACTTGGCGTCCCTTGAATTCCTAATTTTTTTGCTTCTGAAAGATCGGCGGAAACCTCTGCTTTAATTGTACTTTTATTTTTATTCATAAATGCGACAATTTTATCAGTGTTAATTCCAGGAATTTTTTTCGTCAATGTAACAACGCTTTGCAAGTTCCCAAATCCGGAATTTTCTTCGTCTTGCGCCTTGAACATAGCACGATACCATTGATAAAATTTAGTCGGATATGTTGCCCACACCGCGCGCGCAAATGCCGATGCTGTTTGCGAATCAGGACCGAGGAACGCGAAATCCTTAAATACTATTTTAAGCTTTCCTGTTTGTACGTAATTTTTATACAATTGAGGCATGGTGTTTGTCTCAAATAATTTACAAAACGGACACTGATAATCAAACCATTCAACAAGAACAACGGGGGCATTCTTATTTCCAATGTATGGATCACCAGCTATCTTTACATTCTTAATATTAACCGCTTGTGCTGTTGGCGCTTGTTGTGTACCAGTTGGTTGTTTTACTTTTGTACCACCAACTCCTGTGTTCCCAAAATATATCGCGGCGCCAATAACAATTGCACCCACAACTAACGCAACGGGAGTAAGATACTTGTCTTGTTTTTCTGCATTCATAAAATAAATTTTCTATGGATAATCTCAATAACAATATTTAGTATAACAACATCGCAAAAATACACAATACAAGTATTTGTAAAAAATCAGGTTGAGGAAAACCCTTCGCAAAAGAAAGCCATTTCAAGATACCGACCACTGTCCACTTGGCAAGTATTAGTATCTTGGAATGGCTTTCTTTTGCGAAGTGGGGGGATCAAACAGTATGCTACAAATACAGAGAACAACACAGGGAAAGGGGTTATATTATCTATTTCTTAGTTTGTGGCGCGCGACGAGCTTTTGCTCGGTCTGAGTCGGTAAGAAATTTCTTACGAAGACGAATACTTTTGGGCGTTATTTCCAGATATTCATCACCTGACATTATTTCCAATCCGCGCTCAATGGTAAGTTCATAGGGCGGTATAAGTGTAATCGCTTCGTCTGTTCCAGAAGAACGTATGTTGGTGAGGTTTTTATTTTTTGTAGGATTTACCGTCATATCTTCTCCTTTTGCGGTATTGCCGATAACTTGACCTTCATATACTTCAGTTGCCGGAGTTATGTAAAGCACTCCACGGTCTTGTAAACCCCAAAGAGAATAACCCAACGCCTTGCCGGTTGCCATAGATATCATTGAACCAGACGATCTGCCACTTATTACTCCTGCATACGGCTTAAACCCGATAACACGTGACGAAAGAATACCATCACCCTTTGTATCAATAACAAATTGTGTACGATACCCGAGCAAACCACGTGTCGGACCTTCAAAAGTAAGACGCACGGTCGGACCATTGTCTTCCATACCAGTCATAACCATTCCGCGCTTCCCGAGCCGTTCAATCACAGAGCCTTGATATTGCGACGGAACATCAACAATAACTTTTTCAAACGGTTCAGTTTTCTTGCCATCTTCCTCATGAAAAATCACTTGCGGTTGCGAGACTTGTAATTCATATCCTGCACGACGCATATTCTCAATAAGTATGGCTATGTGCAGACTACCACGACCAGAAACCATAAAATAATCAGACTGTGAAAAATCAACACGCAACCCAACATTGACCTCAAGCTCGCGTTTCAAATAATCATGAATTTGCCGAGTAGTCACATACTTCCCTTCGCGTCCTGAAAATGGAGAATTGTTTACTAAAAATGAAAGTGAGATGGTGGGTTCATCAACATCTATGGTCGGGAGCATCTCAACATCTTGTTGTGTTGAGATTGTTTCTCCTATTTCAATGTCAGGCATACCGGCGAGAAGAACAATATCACCGGCATATGCCTCTTCCGTTTCCGTGCGCGTTAATCCAGAAAAAGTGAAAAGTTTTGTTATCTTCCCTGTGCGTAACTTGCTACCGGGCTTTCCAATATACACCGCATCACCGGAACGTATGGTGCCATCATAAATGCGAGCAATCGCCATACGTCCGAGAAAATTATCATAGGCTAGATTAAATGGTTGCAGTCGCAACGGGAGCGCCACGTTTTTTTCGTTTGCCGCAGACGGAACGTACTCCAAAATTGCATCAAGTAACGGCGTTAAATCTTTTGAGTCGTCTTCCAAATTTCGCTTTGCAATACCTTCGCGACCAATAGCATAAACTATTGGAAAATCTGCTTGTTCATCAGAGGCGCCAAGTTCAAGGAAAAGCTCCAGCACGGAAACCTCACACTCTTCCGGATTGGCAGCCGGTTTATCTATTTTATTTATAACAACCATCGGCTTCAAACCAAGTTCAAGCGATTTTTTTAATACAAAACGAGTTTGTGGCATTGGTCCCTCTTG
>VAOZ01224860.1_pt1 | contig 11024 bp, 10 predicted proteins | sample 3394041 | NCBI WGS metagenome assembly VAOZ01 (sample SAMN08290431, study PRJNA428436) | hydrothermal vent metagenome | isolation source: Deep-sea hydrothermal vent chimney | place: Indian Ocean: Southwest Indian Ridge
CTCGTCAGTCGTCCGTATGCATGGCTACGGCCTCCTTCCTCGGCAATCCGTTGCGAACAAAGGCCCTGCGCAATCATCACGGCGATTTATGAATAGTTCAGACTAGCAACCCAGCCAGGCAGTGAAGGTCATCAGCCAGCCTCCCTGGTTTTGCCGTGGATTGTTGCGGAATAGTGAACAATGAGTGGACAACGGACAAAACAAAAGGGCCAAGGCGTTAAGCCTGGCCCTTTATTTTTGTTGCTATGACTTGCTTTATTTGGTGCGCCCGGAGAGATTCGAACCCCCGACCCTCAGATTCGTAGTCTGATGCTCTATCCAGCTGAGCTACGGGCGCGCGCCCGTTTCCAGTTGAGTGGAAATGTTCCCCGTCGGAGCCTGAATGCTAATGCTTTTCAACCATAGTTTCCAATCAGCCATATCCGGCCCGAACAACTCTGGAAATTCCTGGTACAGCCACCCGCGGTAAACCAGTTTTTTCGCAAGACTGACTTCCACGAATGCGGCGGGATTATGCACACTCTCGTCATCAATGTAGGATCCTGCCTTTAAACGTAAACCATCGGCTAGACCCAACAACTTGATGTGAATGTTTCCAGCGTCTGATTCAGCGCCTGTATCCAGACCCATGGATATTAAGCGAGTGGTACTCTTTTGAAGCAGTACAAGATTGGCATGCCCTGCCTGATCGGCAGCCCACGCAGGTAACGCCTGCTGCACTCTGGCGCTATGCGGATCAGCAGGAGCGGACAAGGGTAATTGCCATTTAATCTGTTTTGGCTGCTGTTGTCCGCAACTACTCATTAGCAGACAACAAATCACCAACACAGCTGACGAAAGAATCATGGCGGAGAGAGAGGGATTCGAACCCTCGATAGGTTTTAGCCTATACACCCTTAGCAGGGGCGCGCTTTCAGCCACTCAGCCATCTCTCCATACACACATATTTTCACCTCGAACAAAACGCGGCGCAGTGTAACAAAAACATGATGAAATGCATTCCTGCACGTGACCCCAAGATCCGACATTGACATGCGGCGTATGTCGCAACCCTTTGATTCTCACCTGGCATTCCGAAAAATCACTCATCACCAATGAGGTGAATACATGATTTTTCGAAACGCCATGCAAACCAAATACTTACACCCTGCATCCAATGTCAATGTCGGATCTTGGGTTCAATATTTGTTCTTGGGTGGCGGAAGGGGTGGGATTCGAACCCACGAAGGGTTGCCCCTTGCCGGTTTTCAAGACCGGTGCTTTCGACCTCTCAGCCACCCTTCCCGATATTCGCTGTGGTCTTCTCTGTGAACGGCAAGGCCGCCTTACTGCGAGCCGGAGGAATATAGCCCGGATTATGCACGAATACTACCGGATTCCCCGTTGACACCACCAATGCGCCTTTCTAGCCTACATTATTCATAAAGTGCCGTGATGATTTCGCCTGCCTGTGCGCGCCGCACGCAGACAGGTCGAGCCTTTGTTTACAACGGATTGTTGAGGAAGGAGTAACTTTTGAGTAACAAAATCAAGCACCTACGATTTTGTTACTCAAGAGGAAGGAAGCCGTAGCCGCGCATACGAACACCCGACGAGGGATTCGGTGCGAACAGAGGAACACACCAGGGCACGGTAGTGTTTGTGAATCATGCAAGCTCATGTCCTGAACACTCTTCTTCATTCGGGAGTTCATTCCATGCCAAAATATCGTCGTTTCTCTGACGCCTCTGTCAGTGAGAAGATTCTTGATACCATATTTCTCATTACGATTGGTATTGGTACGATCTTCGCTGTTGTTTATGTCTACCTGACCCATGAAGGACTGGATGGAAAGCCGGGCTTAAGCGCAGAGGATATCCGTATTGCATATTACGGTGCCAATCAGCAAACCCGGCTGGGTGCGGCTCTGCATGGCCCAATGGCTGGAAACCTGCCCATCGCGGGGAAACGAAAAATTATTTTTGACTGGCTTGATCACGGCCATAAACAACAGGAGTTTGAGGCTAAGGTGGCTCCAATCCTCAATAAATATTGCATTATGTGTCACGCTGAAAAGGCAGGCTTGGGATTGCCTCCACTCACTTCTTTTGCCGACGTTTCAAAACTGACCAGGGAAAATACAGGTGCTTCTATCTTGAGTCTGGTGCGCGTTTCGCACATTCATCTCTTTGGCATATCCTTTATTCTGTTCTTACTCGGCCACATTTTCATATTGTGTGACATGCCTGTGATGGTAAAACGCATTACCGTGGCGATCCCATTTTTGGCCATGTTGCTGGATATTTTTTCATGGTATGCGACCAAATTTATTCCGGACTTTTCCTATACGGTTATTATTGGCGGGGGTCTGATGATCTTCTCCATAGGCGTTCAGATCGTGGTGTCTATATATCAGATGTGGTTCTACGAACCCAGGGTGGAATCCACTGAGATGTAGTTTTTGTCAAAGGAATAGGGCCCTTTACAAGGTATCTGCCCCGGATTATTCAATACAGTCACGCCCGGGCTGCCACCCCACACCGTCCGCGTCAGTCCTAACCTGTCGGCCATGAATCCAGACCTTTTTTCTTCAGCAGTGTCCTGGCCCGTATGCAGTAAGGGCAAAAAGTCCATGAATACACTCCAATCGTTTTCATGTCTTTTCTACGCCTTGTCAACTATACGCGCCAGTGAAAACGCATGTACGGGATGCCCCATGGGTTTTAATGCGCGGCAAGCATGGTGCAGTGTCGCCCCGGTGGTGCGAATGTCATCCACAACCCACAGCCGATTCTGCTCATCCATGTGCAGATGGTTGCTATCCACCCGGAATGCCTTACGCAGATTATTCCATCGTTCCGTGCGGGACAGGGAGGATTGCCGTTGTTGCATCCCCATGCGTCGTAAAACGTTACAATCCATTTGGCTACCGGTCATTTTACAAATGGCTTTACACAAGTCCGCGGCATGGTGGCGACCTGCTTTTCGCATCCGGGAGATGGGCATGGGTATGGGCAGTAACGTATCCCTCGGTGAAAAAACGCTGACCAGCCTTGCTTCCGCCGCACCCATCAGCCATTGCAGCCCCACATCATTCCCTTGCAGTTTCCACGCCAGAATGGCCGTACGCACGGGCCCAGCGTATGTATACAGGCTTTCCGTATGAACTTGTAGTGGCGGTTTCCGCAGGCAATGGCCACAGGGTCCCGGAGCAATATCCCCTGGCATAACTATCCCACACAAATGACACGTTTGTTGTGGCCAAACACGAATAGCATCAGCACACGCCGCGCAACAGGTGTGGTGTGCGACAATCAGCGTATGGCAAAAGACGCACACAGGCGGAAACAGCACATCCCGCAAGTGAATCCATGACCGTATGAAGGTTGACAGTGATGGCATGGCATCCAGCATGCCTGTTATGTCTGACAGCTGCAATTGGTTTTCTTCCGTGGTGCCATCGCGTCGACGTACTTTTTTACATAGTCAACGATCAGGCATTCGGATGATAGTAGATGGTGCGAGGCTACTCAATTTTTCCTCCAATGATTATCTGGGTTTGAGTTTCCATCCCGACATTCAAAACGAGGCCATCATGGCTATCCAAAACCATGGTTTTGGCAGTGGCGCCTCGCGTCTGGTCAGTGGCGATGATCCATTGTTGCATGAACTGGAAGAGGATCTGGCTCGCTGGAAAGGATATGAAGCGGCTTTAGTTACGGGATCGGGTATGCTGGCCAATATCGGATTGCTGGATGCATTATCAGATCGTGGAACGCATCTGTTTTGCGACAAACTCAATCACGCTTCGCTTGTGGATGGCGCACGCCTTTGCCGCGGAGAGGTCCATCGATATGCCCACCTGGATATGGTCGGACTGGAGCAATTACTGCAAAAACATCATGCATCCCGGCGCATGATCGTCAGCGATGGCGTGTTCAGCATGAATGGGGATTGCGCGGATATTTGCGCCTTGATGCAACTGGCGGACGTTCATGATGCGCTTGTCGTACTGGATGATGCGCACGGTCTGGGCACGCTGGGCCCGGATGGGCGCGGGCTTGCCGCGGAAGCAGGGGTACAGGCCCATGTGCGCCTGATTGAAGTCGGAACCTGTGGCAAGGCACTGGGCGCTTATGGCGCATTTATTCTGGGGACATCGGATATGATAGAAGGCCTTCGCCAACGCCTGCGTACCATGATTTATTCCACCGCACTGCCTCCCTGTATTCCTGCTTCGGTATTGGCGGCGCTGAGGGTGATACGGGAGGAAAACCCGCTTCGTCGCTTACAGCATAATTTGCAACTGTTCCTTCAACTGGCACGGCAGGCAAGATTGCCGCTGATGGCATCCCGCACGCCTGTCCAGCCACTCATCCTTGGATCAAATGAGGCTGCACTGCGTGCATCGTCCGGGCTGCGCGATCTTGGTTTTTTTGTGGCCGCTATTCGCCCGCCGACAGTACCGGAAGGAACGGCCCGCTTGCGTATCAGCCTCTCGGCGGCCCATAAGGATGAAGAGATCAAATATCTGGTCGAAGCCCTTGCCATGATTGTTAACCCGGACTATTCATGAATCGCCGTGATGCTTGCACCTGCCTGTGCGTGCACGCACGCAGACAGGCCGGGTCTTTGTTCGCAACGGACTCCGGGAAAGGAGGCCGTAACCGTGCAGACGGGCGGCCGCCGACGAAGGATTCGGTGTACCTGCCTGCGTGCATCGCACAGGCAGGGACAAAGGAACAAGCAAGGGTACAGCGGTATTTGCGAATAGTCCGGGTCGAAACATGAGGCCGACACTGGTCTTCTTTTCCGGATGGGGCCAGTCCAGTCAGGTGTGGCATGGCCAGAGCGCATATTTTTCAAAGGACTGGCTGGTACACTGCATTGATCTTCCCGGTCATGGCGGAACGCCGAGTGTTCCCGCCGCATATTGGCTCAATGCATTGCATGCCGCGCTGCCGGATCAACCCTGTATTCTTATCGGTTGGTCGCTGGGCGGTATGATGGCCATACAACTGGCGCATCAGAGCCCGAAAAGACTGGTCGGGATCGTGCTGCTGTCCTCCACCCCTTGTTTCCGTGCGAAAACGGACTGGCCACGGGGATGCTCTGATCGTCAGTTTCATGCATTTGAGCAGATACTGAAAAGCAACTCCGACAAACTGACCGGACAATTCTTCACGATGATGCTGTATGGCGATGTACTACCACGCGGCCGCTTTAACGCCATTGCAAGGCAAGCGGTGGATCGTAAACATCCGCCTTCGCCGGAAGCGTTACGTGCAGGTTTAAAATTACTGAACACACTGGATTTACGCGATCAACTGACGAACATTTCGATCCCGTCGCTGGTCATGCACGGCGTACATGATACTATCATTCCGTCGGATGCTGGCCGATATCTGGCCAACCATATTCCCAATGCAAGCTTGGATATCATGAAATGCGGCCATGCGCCCCATTTGACACAAGATAAAACATTTAACGAACACCTGGAGCAATGGTGTCTGAACCTCACATAAATCCATACAGGGTAGGTCAGCGCTTCTCACAAGCCGTGGACACCTACGATGCGCATGCGGTGTTACAACGCGAGGTGGCGAATCGGCTTATTGCGCATGCCGAATTTATTCGCTTGAAACCGGCGCGGATTCTCGATATTGGCTGTGGTACGGGATATTTCACCGGATTGTTGCGAGAGCGTTTCAAACGGGCACACATGATAGCAGTGGATATAGCCGACTCCATGATCGAAGCTGCGAAAAGGAAACACACTCGACGTTTGCCGTGGCAGGCCAAAATGCAGTTTGTTACGGCGGATGCGTTATCGCTCCCCTTTCCTGATACCTCATTCGATCTGGTATGTTCCAACCTTACCCTGCAGTGGGTTGTACACCCCCGGAAAATGCTGTCTGAAATGCGCCGCATACTGGCTCCGGGTGGCTTAATGCTGTTGTCCACCTTTGGCCGCCGTACGCTCTCCGAATTACGGCAGTCGCTGGCATCCATCAAACATGAGCATGCAGGACTGGTACTTCCTTTCCCCGATGTCACCAGCCTGGGCAACTCCCTGATGGAATTACCGGTGGAACTGCCGGTCACGGACACGGACCTGTTCACACTGACGTACCCGGATACCATGGCGCTGGTACGTGAACTCAAGGCACTGGGCGCATCCGCCAGCGCCATTTCCAACCGGCCCGGCGGCCTGTATGGCCGCAGCCTGTTACGTCAACTGAACACAGTATATAACACCGGGCATCAAATGAAGGATGGCCGCATTCGCGCCACGTTTGAGGTATTGTATGCGCAGGCATGGTATGCTGAGGCACCACGTACCTATAATAAGGTGATCCCCATTTATCATGGGAATTAGCATTTTCATTACGGCAACCGACACGAATGCGGGCAAGACTCTTGTTACGGCGTCACTGGCATATGCACTTGCGGAAACGAAACTGAAAACGTGCGCCCTGAAACCGGTGTGTTGTGGCCGTGACCCAGGAACAATGAACCCGGACATAAAAGTATTGCTACGAGCACAGGAGATGCCGGATACGCAAGCAGAGGCGATAAACCTCTATGATTTTACCGCACTTGCCGCACCCGACCAGGCAGCAGCGGAACAAGGGTTGCGCATTGAACCGGGGGAACTGGTACGATGGTGTACCCTCAGGATCCCGGAACATGACATTACCCTGATCGAAAGCGTGGGCGGCCTGATGGTTCCGCTAGCGGAAAACTTCATGGTCAGCGACTGGCTGGAAGCCATGCCGGACTGTATAGTTGTACTGGTCGTGCGTGCAAGGCTCGGCGGTATCAATCATGCGCTACTCACCCTGAAGCACTTGCAGCATATGAAGCGTGATCCGGCATGGATCATCATTAATGACGCCGATCACACCGGCGGACAATTACCACGGTATCATGCCGAGGCCATAAGACCGCGACTGAAATCCGGTACACAACTGTTGATCCTCCCACATCAGTCGGATATGACGCACACGCTGGCTTCATCACGCCTTCATGCGATGGTTGCCGATATCACGCAATTGGCGCGCGGTGCAAAAGGTCGATGATCAGCAGGCAGCGATTTCATCAATATCACCCGAGCATGGATCCCATGATGTATGTACAGGAAACATATCCGACAGAGCCTCTTGCAAAACTCATGAGCAGTGATCGGCTTCCCCACTTCGGCCCATTTCCGAGCTTGAATTTCGCTTCATGGAACCACCATGCAGCTTATTCAATCCCGAAAATGGCCTCAAAGTGGGATTGCCGCTCATCCACCCAGAGTTTTGCAAGAGGCTCGACAGTCTGACGTATCTATCCATAATTTCAGGTGTCCCGGCGTTTCTGATGGTTACCATAATCACCACTGGTTAAGGGCTTTAACATGAAACAACCCGTATGGTGGAGACAAACAATCATCGCAGCCGTTGGGGCTGCGACGCCGGATAAAAGGACGGGACGCGGAAGACTCGATCACCTCAGCCAAGCCCCGATGTCGCCAACATTGATCGGCGAGCAAGCCACGTCTGTGCGGGATGTTTCATCATCCGGGTGGCAAGTCAACCAGCGATGAACGTTAGGCGTGAGGATTTAATCGCTGTCCCCCGCAGCTTGCCGTGCTGTGATCAATGCTATTGAGCCTCTTGCTTGCGGCGGAGTTGTTTATTCATGGATCGCCGCGACGATTGCGCAGGCACCTTGTTCGCAACGGATTCCTGAGAAGGGGCGCGTAGCCGTGCATATCGGCCGACGAAGGAGTTGTTGCAAACGAAGGAACAAGCGGTAGCATTTATGAGTTATGTGGGTTCATGTGGTAGATCACTCAACCTCCGAATGCCAGCAGCAGAGCCAGCATGGACGCTGCGGAATTGATACGTCCCTCATGCACCCACTGCGTCGCCTGTTTCCGATCTACCCACAGGGTGCGAATATCCTCGTGTTCCTCGTCCAGTCCACCGCCGTTACCGCAGGGTTGATCCGCATCCACTTCACCCAGGTACAGATAAATATATTCGGATGAACCACCGGGCGTGGTATAGTAACCACCCAGGGGTTGCAGTCTTTCCGGCACGTAGCCTGCTTCTTCAACACATTCACGCCGTGCGCATGTTTCGGGTGTTTCGTTGTTATCCACCATGCCAGCCACGATCTCAATTAGCCACGCATCCTGCTCGCTCGCATTATTACGTACGGCCGGGCCAATACGAAATTGTTTGATGAACAGCACGGTATCCCTGGCCGGATCATACAGCAGTATGGCTACGGCATCTCCGCGCTCCAGATGCTCACGCACAATGGTCTGATTGCCGCCATCAAAACGTTCATGCTCCACCGTGAAGGCATCCAGCTGGAAGAACCCGTTGTACAGTGAGTGCTTGTCAATAAACTTGTAATGCATGAGTAACTCGCTTGCGTTTGGACTTAACCTGCGTTATTCACAAAACGGGGTAACCCTCGCGTAATCCATGGATACAACACTATCCCCGAAGCAAGCTACGGGGTATGGGTACCATCCTGCTAGCATAACGCCAATTGACAGCTTCATCAAACGCTGCATGCCTATATTGCGCCGAAAAACACAGGCCCGGCCTGTCTGCGTGCGGCACGCACAGGCAGGCGCAATCATCACGACGATTTATGAATCATGCAGGCTAGGGCAACGCCGGGGGGGGGGGGGAAGCAAATCAAACTTATTGAGGTCATGGAACTTTCAGGGGGTTTAATCTCTTTGGGTCTAATTCCCCGCAGCTTGCTGCGATATGAGAATCGTTATGCCTGTAATACCCCGCTGCTTGCGGCGGGGTAGTTTATCACCATCGTATCTACTGGGGCTGGTTCGGAATTCAACGATTGATTCAGTCCACAATGTCGAAGTAGCGTTTTCCTGTTGACCATGTTTTATGCTGCTCAGCCAGCAAGGGATCAACATTCCAGATCGGAAATGGGCCGAAGTGGGAAAGCCGATCCCCGCGCACGCGTGTTGCGGGAGGTTCAAAATACCCATCTTTATTTTACCTGCGTCGACGTTGGAGATTCCCCACTCGACCGCCCCTGTGTTTTCCGGATCTGTTGGAGCGCTTATCCTGCGCAGTCCGATCCTCTTTTTTTAAGCCTTCAGCCGTAGCCGTGGGTTGCATGGGTTCGCCGATGTCCAGCATGGACAGATCAATGGATTTGAGTGGAATGACGCGGCTGAGATAGCTCTCAATATCCGGCAGGCCGAAACAAAACCGTTCACACGAAAATGATATGGCAACGCCCGTTGCGCCCGCACGGGCAGTGCGTCCAATACGGTGTACATAATTCTCGGCATCTTCCGGTAAATCATAATTGAAGATATGGGTGACACCGCCTATATGCAGGCCACGGCTGGCAACATCCGTAGCTACCAGCAAATGTAACTTACCGTCACCGAAATCCTCCAAAATACGGATACGTTTTTTTTGTCTCACATCCCCGGAGAGTATGCCTACCTTGAAACCATAGCGCGCCAGATTGCGGGCTACACGCTCACCGGTACGTTTTTCATTGATGAAAATGATGCCACGTTGCACATTGGACTGACGCAACAGATAAACCAGCAGAGGGAATTTTTCATCCATACCCGTATGATAAAGCGATTCCTCAATGCCGGAGGCTGTAATATCGCCTTCCTCGGCGCGAATCTTCTCAGGCGAATTCATATACTCATACGCCAGCTCCAGTATACTGTGCGACAGCGTTGCGGAAAACATTAGCGACTGGCGCTCGTCATACTTGGGTAAACGACGCAACATGAAACGCAAATCTTTGATAAACCCCAAGTCAAACATACGATCCGCTTCGTCGATAACCAGCATCTCAGCCTTGCTCAACGAATACGCGTGTTGTTTCAGATAATCAATCAAACGGCCCGGGGTGCCGATGAGAATATCCACGCCTTGTCCAAATGCCTTCAGTTGCTTCTCGTAATCCACGCCACCGTAGACGGCGTGCAGTTTCAACGGGGTATGTTTGGCCAGTTTTTTGGCATCATCGTAAATCTGAATAATTAATTCGCGGGTAGGCGCAATAATCAGGGCACGCGGATGATGTTGTGTACGCCCTTGCTTTGACGCACGGGTCAACAGGTGATTGATGATTGTAATCAAAAATGTCGCCGTTTTACCCGTCCCCGTGCGCCCTTGTCCGGCCACATCCTTTCCCGCCAGCGTCATGGGCAGGGCAACCTGCTGCACATCTGTCAATTTGGTGAAAGCAAGGTCATGGATTGCCTGTTGTAGCGGTTCAGGGAGATTGAGTTCGTTAAATTGCATCAAGACCTTCTGTTCATTGGGGTTGCGGATCTTATGCCGTTTTCGATTGCTCCGCAAAGACTTGCGCATTAGCTTGTGCGGATCAGCGCGGGCTCATGGCGCAATTGGTTAGCGCTACCGGCTCATAACCGGTTGGTTCCAGGTTCGAGTCCTGGTGAGCCCACCAATTTTTAATCATCCACCGCAAAGGAAGTTGGTAAACATTCGGCCAGCCCGTTTTACACTATTTTTGTATTCATTGTTCATGGGATAGAACCAAAGGTTCGTGATGGAGACGGAGATTTTACCCGATGGGTCGGGCTTACCTCTACCTTGGATTTGATCCATAAGTTGCCAGTCGGCGGAACGCTGTTGCGACCGGGATAGCCTCCAATATCCACAATCATCACGACCATTTATGCCGAAAGGATGAACGGCACATCTCTATAGGTTCAGAACTGTTTTATGCGTAAAGGGCAGGGGGGCTAACCTGTGCGAAAGTGCAGCAACGTAATCAGGCAGGGAGAGCCATTACTGACTTCCCCGTACACAGCGGTTCCGCGAACGCATGTTTTCCGGCATCAATGCTGGATGGAGAAATGGCCATGTTATTTATTTACAGATCCTTAGCTTCCGGCTCACCGCATATCCCGGCTCCAACTTGCGTTGCTTCTCCATCCACACTCCTGCTGAGAATTCAGTCGTTCAATATCGTTCGCAGTTCGGTCCTTCGGACAGGTACACCCGTCCTGC
>VAOZ01181349.1_pt1 | contig 11022 bp, 11 predicted proteins | sample 3394041 | NCBI WGS metagenome assembly VAOZ01 (sample SAMN08290431, study PRJNA428436) | hydrothermal vent metagenome | isolation source: Deep-sea hydrothermal vent chimney | place: Indian Ocean: Southwest Indian Ridge
CTAGCAGTAGTTTGTGTCCCTACACCAATGGGAGAAAATGGTAAAGTCAATACAGATATAGTTGAGAGTACAGTTGAATGGCTCGAAACTCCTCTTATTCTTATAAAGAGTACAATACCTCCTACAACTACTAAGAAGTTGATTGATAAGACTGGCAAGAAGATAGTATTCTCACCTGAATATATTGGTGAAGGAAATTATGTTGTTCAATGGTGGAAAGATAGAGGATACCCACACCCAACTGATATGAAGAAACATGATTTTCAAATCTTTGGAGGTGAAAAAGAATCAACTAGTGGAGTGTTACAGTTTTTCAAGAAGATACTTGGTCCAGGAGTTGTATATGCTCAAACAGATTCTACTACTGCTGAATTAGTTAAGTATATGGAAAACTCATGGGGAGCTACAAAAGTAATCTTTAGTAATGAGTTTGCTAAAATTGCAGAATCTTTTGGTGTAGATTATGACGAACTAAGAGAGTTGCACTTATTGGATGGAAGAGTGGAAAGAATGCACACTACAGTCTTCAAAGATAACCGTGGATTTGGCGGTAAGTGCTATCCTAAAGATGTAAATGGTATCGTTAAAGCAAGTGAAGAAAATGGTTATGAACCTAAACTACTAAAGACTGTATTGAAAGTAAATGATGATTTACACAAAAATTCGTAATGAAAAAAATATTCATAGATGGTGGAGCACATAATGGAGAATCTATTGACAACTTTCGTAGATTGTATCCTGATAATAAGGAATATGAGATACATTCTTTTGAACCTAATGAAGACAAATGGTCTTTACTAGAAAAGAAAGATACTATTCTTCATAAGTGTGGTCTATGGAGTAGTGATGGTGAGAAGAAGTTCTACAAAGGAAGGTTCTCAACAGGAAGTACATTCTTAGAGAAGAAAGTATCTGGTAAAGTTGATTACAATCATCCATTTCCAACAAAAGTGATAAGGTTAAGTAAGTGGATTGAAGACACTTTTGATAAGGACGATTATATTGTACTTAAACTTGATATAGAAGGAAGTGAGTATGAAGTAATACCAGATTTAATAAGCACGAAAGTTGATAACTATATAAATGAGTGGTATGGTGAATTGCATTCGGTAGGTGAGAACGGTAGGATAAGAAGTTATGATAGTTCTGTAAGAAATAATCTTATAAATCTTCTGAGAGAACATAAAATTGTTTTTAAAGATTGGCACGATAATAGAAATATGTTATGAGCAAACAATATAGTACACATGCACAAATAAGTTTTATTAAAAGTATATTCCGTATAGTAGGATTCTTTACACTTTTATTCTCAACAGTATTTGCAGTATCGATACTGGTAGTGGCAGAACTAATTGGAATAGCAGAAGAGATGTTTGAATAATATGGATGAAAAAGAAAGGTTTCGAGAAGCTATTAGTCTAGCAAGAAAACAATCAGAGGAAACATTCTTTTGTTTCTTTGACCACGATAAAAGCATAGAGTCAATGATTAGTTCTGGGAAAGAGATTTTTGATATATATATACATTCTCTTGCTTCTCCTTATCTAAAAGAAAAGAAAGTAGTGTTAGAAATAGGTTATGGTGGTGGAAAACTTATACAAGAAGCTTCTAGGCACTTCGATAAAGCATACGGTGTAGATATTCATGATGAAGAGAAAACAGTATATGAAATGCTTGAAAGAGAAGGAATTAGTAATGTTCTTTTACAGAAAGGAGAAGGAATGGATATTCCTTTTGAAAGTGATAGTGTTGATTTAGTATATTCTTTTATTGTATTTAAACATTTGAAATGGTCTAAAATACTTGAGAGTTATGTTAGTGAGACATCAAGAGTTCTAAAGAAAGGAGGAATAGCAGTTCTATATTTCGGTAGGATTGTAAATGAAAATGAGTCTGGAGTAAAAGAAGGAATTAACAGTCTGGTTAATTATACTAATTTAAGAGTTACAGAATCGTATGCTAAAAATATGTGTAGAGATAATGGATTAGAGATTATAGATACATCTGTACCAGATAGGTACAATAGTGCTGTTCGTGCTAAAAGCAGGCAGTTGTGTGTCCTAGCAATAAAATTATGAGTGTAGTCTATAGCAAATATGATAAGAGTGGTGCAATACATTGGAAATGGTTTTCTGACAAGACACACAATTATCATAAACTAGTAGAAGATTCATTAGTACCATTGGAGAATGTTTCTAAAGGAAATATAATTGATGTAGGCAGTGGTGATGGACTTGTTAGTTCTTTATTGATAAAACAAGGTCTAAATGTAATTGGGTTGGACCCAAATCCAACTGGAAATGAGATAGCACTTGAAAAACTTGATACAGATAAGTTTTCTTTATTCCCAGTATCTGTTGAAGATTTTGTGAATAAGAAACTTTATAAAGATGTTAAGATAGATTATCTATATTCATTGAACACTATAGAGCATACAGATAATCCCGAACTATTTGTAAACTTAATGCACCAAGTTAAAAACTTTGGTGTGATTGTTACTGATGATGCAAATAGAATATCTGGTAGAAAGAGTAGTCCTTTCCATACTAAAGAATTCAATATAAAAGAACTTAAAGGACTATTTAAAGATTTTAATGTTGAAGAAGTTTATCTACATCACTGTTCTTTTATTGGAATAAAGATATGGAAATGATTGTTGATTTTCTATAGAAATATGATAATTTAATATATATATGAAATTAAATATTGGAAGCAATAATATAAAGATAGAAGGGTACCTGAATCTTGACGGACTAGACTTAGAAAATGTAGACGCAACTTGCAGTCTAAATATTGCTCCGTATGAGTTAAAGATTCGTGAAGAGAATTTGTCTAAGTTTGGTGATAAGGTAATTAAACTTCCAAGACCTAATGGAGAAGATGTGTATCGTATTCTTGATAATGTAGTAGATTCAATAAAATCAGTTGAGTTTCTAGAACATATATCTTTTAGAGAAACAGACTCTGTTCTTTCTGAATGGTATAGGATACTAGGACCTGATGGGGCACTTAATGTACAAGTACCAGATTGTGGTAAAGCAATGGAATACTATGTTAATGGAGAGATATGTTCTTGTGTGCCACATAAAGGAACCTCAGAACAGCAAGTACCAGACCCTTTATGCTTTATCTGTGGTGGAAAAGGAAAGATTCACCCTAACAGATGGCTATTTTCTTTTACTGGTGCACAAAAACATAAGTATGATGCACACTTAAATATATTTACAAAAGATAGAATGGAAACAGCATTAACAAGTGTAGGTTTCAAAGATATAAAGTTCACAGATGATAAGTATAAATTAAAAATGGTGTGTATTAAATAGTATGATATATTTATGATAAAAGTATGTCTAGTATGCAAGAAGGAGTTTTGTATCCAAAAAAATAGAGAAAAAACTGCTAAATATTGTTCGCAACAATGTATGGGTAAAGATAATAATGCTAATTGGAGTAATACAAGATTTAAGAAAGGACATAAAAGTTTGGTTGAAGCAAAAAGTGATGGAAGAAATAGTGTCTTATGGAATAAATGGAGAGAAAAAGTATTTAAAAGAGATAACTACACGTGCCAAGATTGTGGAGAAACAGAAAGAATAATAATACTTCCCCATCATTTAAATAGTTATGATGATTTCCCTAAATTAAGATTAGATATTAGTAATGGAATTACTCTTTGTAGAAGTTGTCATCCTAAAAGACATTATAATCAGTTAATTAAAAATCAATTATGAAAATTCTATATATGGTAGATTGTTTAGATTGGGCGATAGGAGGATTAGCAAAAGCAAAAGTTCGTAATATGCCACATCATCAATGTACTATAATCCCAGTTCATCCTAGAGATGCAACAGCAAAAGCTGCTGACTTCATACGTCAAGTAAAAGAGATAGAGCCTGATATTATAGTGTACGAGTATTTTCGTAGTGCAGAACAGCTAATTCATACAGAACCAGAACTTAAGAAATATAAATCTATACTTGTGCATCATAATCAAAGAGATAAAGCACTCTTTTATACAGATTGGAATGAATTAGAAATAGATACTATTGTAACTCACACAAATCGTTGTAGAGAAAAGTTAAACGAAAAAGGATATATAAATGTTGAGACTATAAATCATGGAATCGATTTAGATTTCTTTACTTATGATAATAAAGAGCCTGAAGAAAAAGTAATAGGCTATGTAGGTAGAGTTGTGCCATGGAAAGGATTAAAAGAGATTGCTGAAGTAGCACGAGAGCTAAATTACCCAGTTCAAATGATGGGTAAGTTGGATAAGGTTAATTATTGGGAGACTGTTCCTAAAGATAATTTAAGATTTGATTTCCTTAATTGTGAAAATAATGAAAGAGTAGATGCTTATCATAATATGACTATCTACGTTGGTAACAGCGAAGATTCATACGAAGAAGGGACTCTTCCTTTCTTAGAAGCAATGGCTTGTGGGGTACCAGTTGTAACTACATTAAGTGGGGTTGCTAAAGATATTATAAAAGATGGAGTAAATGGTCTTGTTGTACCATTCAAAGATAAAGAAACTCTTAAGACACAGATTAAGAGATTGATGGAGGATTCTGAATTAAGAGAGAAGTTGAGAAAGAATGCTTGGAACACAGTTAAGATGATGACTGAGCAAAAAATGGCGTATGAGTATTCAAAGTTATTTTGGAAAGTAAGTAATCCGAAAAGAGATTTAGTATCAGTAATTATTCCAGCTACTTATGATAGGGAAAAACAAGTTAGAGAAATATTAAGTGCAATACAGGGACAAAGTTATCCTGCTATTGAGGTTATAGTTGTATGGGATGAAGAAAAAGGTATAGATAAAGAACCTCTCATAAAGTCTTTTCCATCTTTAACTATTCGTGAACTAATAACTTATAATGATGGTTACAATCTTGCAAAAGCACGAAACTTAGGTGCTATAGAAGCACAAGGAAAGTATCTAATGTTTAATGATAGCCGTCTTCTCCCAGATGATAAATCAATATCTTTCTTTGTATATGCAATGAAGGAAGTAGAATTGGATAAGTTCTGGCTATTCGGTGATAAAGGAGCTGGAAAGAAATCATTTGTAGAAAACTTTAGTTTCGTCCAGCGTTCTGACTTTATGGCATTTGGTATGATGAATGAAAGGATTGATAAATATGGAGGAATGAGCCAAGAGATTCGTACTAGATGGATTATACAAGGAGGGCAATTAAGTTATCTTCCAAGTTCTGAAGCGAAACAATTGATTTCTTCTGGAAGTACACAAGAGAAACGAAATGATATTATTAGAATGAAATTCCGTCTATGGAAGATGTATGACGGAGAATCACATTAAACAAATAATTGTAATAGGATTCTATAGGTCTGGTACTTCTATGCTTGGTGGGATATTGCATTATCTAGGAGTCAGTATGGGTAATTCTGAAAATACTTCTGATGAGTGGAATAAAAAAGGTTATTTCGAAGATGCTTTTATCTCGAGATTGAATAATAAGATGACTTGGAATATTGAAGCAGAACCACAGATAAATTATCTAACGAATAGAAAATCAGGGTGGAAGAAATTAAAAAACATAGATGAGTATAAGAAAATCATTAAACAATATATTGAGTGTAAAAACAAAGTAAAAAAGATATGGGGAATAAAAGACCCAAGACTCCCACCATTCTATGAATTATATTTCCCTTTTTTAAAAAACTTATATATAATAGTTATTAGGAGAAATAAAGAATCAGTTGTTCGTTCTTTACAAAAGAAAAGCCATAATGAAAGAAAATTGATTGAAGATGCGTTTGACAGCTATGAAGAAATATATAAAGAGATTGAACAAAAGTATAATTGTTTATCATTAAAATATGAAAATATAACAGATTATCCTGAAAGAGAAGTAAGTAAGATTAGTAGATTTATAGACATTCCAATAAATAGAGAAGCGATTGAGTTTATAGATATAAGTTTAAGACATAACTAATATGAATAAAGTAACAAAAATTTATAATTATCCTTGGCATATTTCACATCAGGCATCTCTAGTAAAAATCCCAGATACAAAATGGAGTTGGCTTATTCAACATAGAAGACAATATTCTACCTTTCCACGAGATGATTTCTTTACTGAGTATGGAATGGAATGGGTACCATATTACGAAGAAGGTAAATATGATTTTGCACTTCTTCATCTTGACCAACAATGCTTTGAAGAGGATTTATGGAAACGTGGTAAGGGTTCGCTGTTTAGAGAAATAAATAGTGTAATACAAGACATACCTAAAGTCCTTATAATGCACGGTACACCATTTTATCCTGAAGCTTTTACTTGTGATATTAAGGAAGGAAATTATAAAAAACTTGGATTCACTAAAGACCAAATCGGTATGTCTTCTGTGCTTATAAATAAGTTCAAAGAAGTAATTAAAGATATTGATGTCATAATCTTTAATTCTAAAACAGCACAAAGACAGTGGGGTTTTGCTACTGATAATCAGTTTATGCTAACTGAAGTAGGAAAGACATCAAAAGGAAATCCTCAATATGCACTTACTATATGGCACGGCTTAAATGCAGATAACTGGTATGACTTACCAAAAGAACCAAGAGTAGTGACAATGATTTCTCCAGCAGGATTAGATATGTATTATGACAGGACATTTCTTCGTGCTGTTAAGGAAGCTCTTTCCGAAAGGGATATAGAACATTGCCATATTACTGTTGATGCTTCTTTTAAAAGTTGGCACGAGTATCGTAATTTCTTGGGGAGGAGTCTTGTGTACTTTAATCCAACAAGACAAAGCCCAATGCCAAGGGCAAGAAGTGAGGCAATGCTATCTGGTTGTTGTGTTGTTACTAGAGGAGGACAAGATGTTGAAGACTTTATCGAAGATGGTAAAGATGCTGTAATGGTACCTCGTAGTCCAAGTGCTGTAGCAGACATCATAGAAACACTTATATTAGATTACAAAACAGCTATAAAGATTGGTCAAGCGGGCAAAGCTAAAGCACAAGAAGTATTTAGTGAAAAACGATTTCAAGAAGATTGGAAACGAGTTATCAACATAATAAAAAAGTAACATGAAGACAATTGGTATTTTGACGTTCGAAAAATATCTAGGAAAAAGAGGAATAGGTTCTTCTCGTATCCGTGGTGAATGGCTTACAAAACATTGGAAAGATGCAGAGATATTTGTACAAGGTAGGAAATATGAAATATGTATTTACCAAAAGGCATATTTTGTTGAACACGCAAAAGCTTTCAAAGGAATTAAGATATTAGATATTTGTGATGCTGATTTTCTTCATTGGGGATATAGAACAAAAGAAATGATAGAAGAAGTTGATGCAGTAGTCACATCAACTGAATCACTAGCAGAGTCTTTAAGAGCATTTACTAATGTGCCTGTTGTATGTATCCCAGATAGAATTGATACTGATGAGATACTTAAACATAAATATCATAAAGGAGATGCTAAATGGGTAGCATGGTTTGGTTACTCATCTAACTTCGAAATGTTGCGTCCAGTAATTAACTTCTTAAAAAGAAATAATCTTAATCTAATTGTCATATCTGATTCTGGATTTTCTATCCCAACAAGTATTAAGGGTATTAAGTTAAGAAATCTCCCACATAGTTGGGATACATTATATGATGATTTACTTGAAGCAGATATTGTAGTTAATCCTCAAAGTTCAAGAGGAAAGTGGCGTTACAAGTCAAATAATAAAACTATACTTGCATGGTCACTAGGATTGCCAGTAGCACAAACAGTAGATGACTTAAAGAAGTTTATATCAGAGACAGAGCGTAGAAAAGAACAAGTGTTAAGATTTAAAGAAGTAGAAGACAAATGGAAGATAGAATACTCAGTAAATGAATATAAGAAACTTATTGACACACTTAAGAAATAGTTGTATTTTTTAATTGATTAGTTTAACTGGTCGAGAAGAGTGTAATTGTTTATAACTTTGTGTATATGATATAATTTTTCTATGAATTTAAAGGACAGTATACTAGGTTTTTTTAGTAGTAAGGCTACACAAAATAATAATAACAATCCTAAGATGTCTAAAGCAGGATTTGAGACGTATTCTGCTGGTACTTGGGAACTAAATAATGCTTCTAGCAAGACTCGTGAATATCTTTCACAACTAGAAGGATGGGTAAGTGCTGCAGTAACAGCTATTGCAGATGAAGTAGCTACTATTGATATAAAACTGTACGAGATGAAGAAAAATGAAGTAACTGAAGTCAAAGACCACCCAGCATTAAGTGCTTTATATAAAATAAATGGGTTCACTACAAAGTTTGACCACTTCTGGCTTACACAAACTTTTCTAGAACTAACTGGAGAGTCCCCTTGGTTTCTTGATAGAAGTGCAGATGGTGTAAATGCAATATATTTACTTCGCCCTGATAAGTTTTCTTCTGTTACTGATAAAAATAGTTCGATTGATTCTTATAAGTATGAAATATCTCCTGGAAAAAATATAACACTTGCTAAAGAAGATGTTGTATTTTTAAAGTATCCAGACCCTTCTCACCCATTCCGTGGAAAAGGTACTCTAGCAATGAGTGCAAGGACTGTTGATATTGATAATTTTTCTGAAGAATGGAATAAACAATTCTATCAGAATGCTGCACGACCTGATTCTGTACTAACTATAAATTCAGAGCAACTAGATGAGGAACAGAAAGATGTACTAAAGAAATCATTGAGAGAACAGTATGAAGGTACAAAGAACGCTCATAAAGTAATGGTGTTGTTTGGTGATATGAAATTTGATAAAACAGGATTTTCAATGAAAGATATGGATTTCTTGGAGCAGCAAAAATTTAGTAGAGATAAGATTTTAGGTATATTCCGTGTTCCTAAAGCAATTGTTGCACAAACTGAAGGAGTAAACCTAGCTTCTGCTCAGACTGCACAGTATGTATTTACACGTCATACTATTAAGCCAAAAATGGAGAGACTAATTCAACAACTTAATGAATTTTATCTTCCATTATTCAAAGGGACTGAGAATATGTTCCTAGATTACATAAACCCTGTACAAGATGATGTTGCTGCAAAATCTGAAGAATATACAGCAGGTCTTAAATGGGGTTGGTTTACTATCAATGAAGTCCGTGAAGACCAAGGTCTGCCACCTGTAAGTGGAGGAGATGTAATTTATATAAACTCTAGTGAGACTCCTCTTGCTACAAGTGCATCAAATGCTAAAAAACAACCAACACCAAGTAAGACTATTGAACTACGCTCAACTGGTAAGGGCGTAATAAGAAAGAATAAGTTTTCTACTGATAGATTAAATGAGGTGCGTGTACGAGCAAAAAATATAATTAAGATAGAAAAAGAAGAAGAACAAGTAAAAAAGATTATAAAGAAAGCTCTTTTGAAAGAGTATTATAAAGGCAGTATAAAAACTAAGACTGCTAAGAATGAGCAGGGTGATGAGACTATACAAAGAGTTCTGTCTGAAAAGGAGATACGAGAATTCTGGAAAGTAAAGAATGGTATATTTCATAAATACCTGAAACTCGTTAAGAATGATATTGTAAAGGTATTTGCCTTACAAAGAAAGGAAGTATTAACAAAACTTTCAAAGAAGAAATCTGTCTTAACTAAAGTAATAAGTAATGATTTGTATCAAAATATTAAACTTAATGAAAATAAGTCTATTGATACAGTAACGAAATTAACGATGCCTGTACTCATAAAACTGTTCCAAGATTCAGCAAATGAGACATTCCAAATGTTACAAACAGAGGATACAATCAATATGAGTCGTGAGGAGATAAAGAAATTGATAAATAGTAAAGCTCGTATCTTTGCAACATCACTAGTAAAAACTACAAATGATAATATCAAACAACAAGTGATAGAAGGACTAGCATCAGCAGAATCAATACCTCAGATTAAGGAACGCATAGTCAGTGTATTTAAAAAAGCAGAAGAATATAGAGCTGAACGTATAGCCAGAACAGAGACTTTAAGATATAATACAGCCGCTACCGAACAGGCATTTAAAGACTCTGAAATTGTTGAAGGCAAAGTGTGGGTAGTAGATGGTAATCCTTGTGAATACTGTCTAGCATTAAATGGAAAGACTGCCCCATTAGGAGGAGATTTTATCAAAAAAGGTGGTACTGTTTTAGATAGGGTATTTGATTATGATAACCTTCCATCACCACCTCTTCATCCAAATTGTGAATGTGACCTTGTTCCAATATTCAAATCGGTTAAAGTTATAAAAAATGTATAGATATGTATGGAGGATTAGCATTATAAAGATAACTTACAAAACATGAACAAAAGAAAAGAACAAGAAGTAAGCAAAAAAGAAATCCAAGCTACTACAGAAGTACGTTCTGGAGTTCTTACTGCTATTGCTTCAACAGAAGATATGGATAGAAGTGGAGATGTACTGTCCGTAAAGAAATGGGACTTTAGTAAATTTATTGAGAACCCAGTTCTACAAGCAGGTCATGATTATAGACCGCAGTTTACTGTAGGTATTGCAAAGAATTTAAGAATTAGTGGTAAAGAAGTTTTGTTTGAACCAGTTTTTCATAATATAACTCCATTAGCTCAACAGATTCAAAAAATGTATCAACAAGGTTTCTTGAAAGCATGGAGTGTTGGTTTCATGCCAGATGTTGGAAGTAAAAGTGATGGTACTGGCGGGGTAAATGAGCTACTCGAAGTTTCAGCAGTAGCCGTACCAGCAAATGCAATGGCATTGATGAAAGGATTTTCTGAATCAGAATCTAATATTGAGACAGAACTAAAAGATTGGATGAATCAAGAACTAGAAGAAAAGACTGTTGAAGAAAAGACTATTGAGGAAATCTCTGATGAAGTTGAAAGTAAGACAGTAGTTCCTTTTAAAGCTTTTACTACTGCACCTGAAACTGAACCATGGAATTCTACTAAAGTACAAAAAGAAGCGTGGGGAGATGGTACAAACCCAGAAGCATATTCAAAGATTCATGCTTGGTATGATGATAAATCAAAGGATAAGAATAAGAATGGTTA
>VAOZ01136879.1_pt1 | contig 11012 bp, 8 predicted proteins | sample 3394041 | NCBI WGS metagenome assembly VAOZ01 (sample SAMN08290431, study PRJNA428436) | hydrothermal vent metagenome | isolation source: Deep-sea hydrothermal vent chimney | place: Indian Ocean: Southwest Indian Ridge
ACGAAGTCCATTTCCGCCTGTTCCGCCAGTAGCAGAATAGGCGTGCTGCGCCAGGTGGCCAGCCCCCGTATGGTGTGAATAATGCTGTAGTCATGTTCTTGCAAAAAATTAACGTCGAGGAACACGGCCCTGACCGGCGTCATGGTCTGAATCATGTCATGGGTGGCGTCACAGCTTACCGAGGTGATCACATCGAAGCCTTCGCGTGTGAGCATGTAATTCAGGAGATAGGCGGTATGTGCGTCTTGCTCAATGACGAGCAGGGTTTTTAGTGCATGTTCTATAGGCATTCAACGACTTATCCTGGGCTGGAAAAACAACTATTTATCTGGTGTTATTCATCGGCGCAGGTCACGAGTGGCTTTAGATAAATACCTGCTTCTGCCGACTTGACATCTAGAAATGTGATGCTCATTGACGTTTCCACCAATCGGGTTCCCACTATGGTTTACAGGGCTTCCCATCTTGATGACAATGGGCCGACCGTGACGGTCCAGGCAAAAGGTTGAATGATGAAACAAATAGCAGAGAATCAGGACAGCGGGATCTACCATGCGCCCTGGGAAAAATCTTTTGAGAAGGTGATTACTCCTTTCGAGGAATTTATTCACCGCGAGACCACCAGCGGCATGCTGCTTATGGGTATGGCGATTCTGGCGCTGGTGCTGGCGAACAGTACGCTGGCCACTCTTTATTCGCACACCCTGCACATACCGGTGAGCATCAGTATTGGCGGCTGGAGCCTGGAGAAAACGCTGCATCACTGGGTTAACGATGGCTTGATGACGTTGTTTTTTTTCGTCGTCGGCCTGGAACTTAAGCGAGAAATACTGGTGGGGGAACTGGCTGACTGGCGCAAGGCGGCCCTGCCGATGATCGCCGCCATCGGGGGTATGCTGGCACCAGCACTGATTTATATGGCTTTCAACCCGGATGGCGCTGCGGCGCACGGCTGGGGGATCCCTATGGCCACGGATATCGCCTTCGCCATTGGTGCATTGGTGCTGTTGGCACGGCGGGTGCCCAAGGCACTGATCACCTTTCTGGTCGCCCTGGCGATTGTCGATGACCTGGGCGCCGTGGCGGTGATCGCTATTTTTTATACCGAGACACTGGTCTATGACGCGCTGTGGGTTGCGCTGGCCCTGTTCGGTTTGTTGATTGTTTTTAATCGGGTCGGCATTCGAAGGATCTCCCCTTACGCCATCGTCTCGGTATTTCTCTGGTATTTTTTGCTCAAGTCCGGCGTGCATGCCACCATTGCCGGCGTGCTGGGCGCATTTACGGTTCCGGCTATTCCGAAATATGATCCCCAGCGTTTCAGCCGACAGGTGAAAAGTCTCATGAGCCGATTTGATAAAAGTTATAAATCGGGCAAGAGCATCATGAACAATGTAGAAATGCGTTCAGTAGTACAGACGCTGGAAAACGGTATTCTTAGGGTGGAAGCGCCCCTGCAAAGGCTGGAACATGCCTGGCATCTTCCGGTTGCATTTCTGGTCGTTCCTATTTTTGCACTGTTCAATGCCGGTATTCCCCTGCAACTGGACTCGCTCGGCAAGATCTTGAGCAATCCGGTTACCCTGGGCATTGGCGTGGGTTTGATCGCGGGCAAATTTATCGGTATCACCCTGAGCAGCTGGGTCGCTATCAAGCTGGGCATCGCAGAACTACCCCCCGAGATCCGTTTCACCCAGATTGCCGGTGTTTCTCTTCTCGCCGGCATTGGTTTTACGATGGCGATTTTTATTGCCGACCTGGGTTTTGCCGGCCAGCCTGAATATCTGCTGATGGCCAAGACCGGCATTCTTAGCGCATCCCTGCTAGCTGGAATCAGCGGCTATATCTGGCTCAGACTGGTGGCCGATGGAAGATCACAAAATATAAAATAGTCTCCTTAGAAAAATTCGTGGGGAATGCGGGACACTGGATAATTTGCAGGCAGGGTGCTAAATTGCCCGTCCATTTTTTATACTAGTCAACGCATGTCCGGGAAACTTCACATTCGCACCTTTGGATGCCAGATGAACGAATACGACACCGCTAAGATGGCGGAGGTGTTGCGGGAATCCCATGGCCTGGAACTTAGCGATGATCCTGAGCAGGCGGACGTGCTTTTGCTAAACACTTGTTCAGTAAGGGAGAAAGCGCAGGAAAAAGTATTTTCCCAGCTGGGCATGTGGCGTGAGATGAAACTGGCACGGCCGCAACTGGTGATCGGCGTGGGGGGCTGTGTTGCCAGCCAGGAAGGCGCGGCGATTCTCAAACGGGCACCCTATGTGGATCTTATTTTTGGGCCGCAGACCCTGCACCGTTTGCCGGGAATGCTGGATGAAGCGCGTGGCCGTCACCATTCGGTAGTGGATATTTCTTTCCCTGAAATCGAGAAATTCGACCATCTGCCCCTGCCGCGCAGTGAGGGGGTGAGCGCGTTTGTCTCCATTATGGAAGGTTGTAGTAAATACTGCACATTTTGCGTGGTACCCTATACGCGGGGTGAGGAGTTTTCCCGTCCTTTTGATGACATTATCACCGAGGTGGCGCAGTTAGCCGAACAGGGGGTGCGCGAAGTGACCCTGCTGGGACAGAATGTCAACGCCTATCGGGGGCAGACTCACGAGGGGGGCGAAGCCGATTTAGCCTTACTGATCAGTTTTGTAGCGGCCATTGAGGGCATCGACCGGATTCGTTATACCACCTCGCATCCCACGGAAATGAATGACAACCTGATACAGACTTATGCCGAGGTGCCGGAACTGGTTAGCCATCTGCATTTGCCGGTGCAAAGTGGTTCGGATCGTATTCTGGCGCAGATGAAGCGTAAACACAGGGTGCTTGAATACCGTAATACTATTCGCAAACTGCGGGATGTCCGTCCGGATATCAGCCTGTCTTCTGACTTTATTGTCGGTTTTCCGGGGGAAACCGAGGCGGATTTCGAGGCCACCATGACATTGATCGCCGATATCGGTTTTGATCATTCCTACAGCTTTATTTACAGTCCGCGCCCCGGCACCCCGGCGGCAGATCTGCCGGATGACGTGCCGATGGCGGTGAAAAAAGCACGTCTGGCGCAGTTGCAGGCGCGTATTAACGAGCAGGCCACCGCGATCAGCCAGGCCATGATCGGAACGGTACAGAATGTGCTTGTGACGCGACCCTCAAAAAAAGATCCGCAACAACTCAGTGGGCGCACAGAAAACAATCGTGTGGTAAACTTTAGCGGTAAAGCTTCCCTGATAGGGCAATTTGTCAACGTGAAAATTACTGAAGCACTTCCTAATTCTCTGCGTGGCGAGATCATCGATGATGATGTGCGTGGCACCTGAGCATCATTTTTTATTCCTGCTTTGAACCCCAGCGCGACTTCTCTCGATATTGTTCTCAAACCGGCTGATAACCAGCGGCTGGCCAATCTATGTGGCCGGTTCGATGAGCACCTGCGCCAGATCGAAACCCGCCTCGGGGTCGAGGTCAATAACCGCGGCAACCATTTCCGCGTAATAGGCGAAAATCGTTCTGTACGCAAGGCGGAAGAAGTGTTGCGCGATCTGTATTCAGGCACCGCCACAGAAACCCTCGACCCAATCCAGGTTAACCTGTATTTGCAGGATGCGGGTGTGGATGCGCTGGTAGCCGACATCACACCGAAAGATGAAGTCATCATTCGCACCCTGCGCGGCAATGTACGTGGTCGCGGACTGACACAGCAGCAGTATCTGCGTTACGTTCGGGAACATGATGTTAACTTTGGTATTGGCCCGGCGGGTACCGGCAAGACGTATCTGGCCGTGGCCAGCGCCGTTGATGCGCTGGAGCGGGAACAGGTGCGACGTATTATTCTCACCCGCCCTGCGGTCGAGTCGGGTGAACGTCTGGGTTTTCTACCCGGCGATATTTCACAGAAAATAGATCCCTACCTGCGTCCCCTCTATGATGCCCTGTATGAAATGATGGGTTTCGAACAGGTGGCCAAACTGATTGAACGCAATGTCATTGAAGTCGCGCCGCTGGCCTATATGCGCGGTCGTACCTTGAATGAATCGTTTATTATTCTCGACGAAGCGCAGAATACCAGTGTTGAGCAGATGAAAATGTTCCTTACTCGCATCGGTTTTGGTTCTGTTGTAGTGGTTACCGGTGATGTGACCCAGGTGGATCTGCCTCGGGCCCAGCGGTCCGGTTTGCGTCATGTGGTGGATGTGCTGGCTGATGTGGAAGGTATCAGTTTCAGTTTTTTCAAGCCTCAGGATGTGGTGCGGCACAAGATTGTTCAGCGTATCGTCAAGGCCTACGAGAAAAGTGAAGACCGGGAACAACAGGCCGACAGGTGAATGTGCAGATCAATGTGCAACGTGTGCTGGATGCCGGACCGAATGATGCAAATATTCAGCGCTGGGTTGAAGTCACGTTGAAATATGAACAGCAGGAAGATATCGAATTGACCCTGCGTATTGTCGATGAAACGGAAAGCGCGGCGCTCAATCATCAATATCGGGATAAGGACTATGCCACCAATGTATTGTCATTTACTTATGATATACCTGCTGAAGTTGAAATAGAGCTTCTGGGTGATCTGGTGATCTGTGCGCCAGTCGTACAGCGCGAGGCCGCCGAACAGGGCAAGCCGGAGCAGGCGCATTGGGCGCATATGATTATCCACGGCCTGTTGCATTTGCTTGGCTTTGATCACCTCAAGGATGAGGATGCAGAAAGAATGGAGCAGCATGAAATGGCGATTCTGGCGGAGCTGGGATTTCCCGATCCCTATGAAACGACTGGTCCATAAATTAGGCATGAATTCCTTATTTTTATAACAAACGAAAGGATAAAAACCAAACAACGATGAGTGAAGACGACAGTAGTCACAGGAAACACAGCCTGGTTCAGCAATGGCGGCAACAGTTGGGAAAGTGGTTGCAGGGAGAGCTGAATACGCGTGAGCAATTACAGGAAGTTTTACGTGAAGCGCAGAAAAATACTTTGATTGATGCCGATGCCCTGGGCATGATTGAAGGCGTCATGCAGGTATCTGAGATGCCAGTCCGCGAGGTGATGGTGCCGCGCTCACAGATGAAAGTAATCGAGCGTGACTCGGAAGTGCGCGAGCTGCTTGATATTGTCATCGACTCGGCCCATTCACGTTTCCCGGTTGTTGGTGATAGCAAGGATGAGGTTATCGGCATTCTGTTAGCCAAGGATTTACTGCCGCATCTGATTGAATGCAATGAAGAACTGCATTTTAATATTCGTGATATGTTGCGCCCCGCCGTGATTATTCCCGAAAGCAAGCGTCTGAATGTCCTGCTCAAGGAGTTTCGAGCCAACCGCAACCACATGGCCATTGTGGTGGATGAATATGGTGGTGTGGCCGGACTGGTAACGATTGAAGATGTACTGGAACAGATCGTGGGTGAAATTGAAGATGAGCATGATGTCGAAGAAGATAGTTATATTTATGAACATCCGAACATGATTACCGTCAAGGCGATCACGCCTATTGAAACATTTAATGAACATTTCCATACGGGTTACCGTGATGATGAATTTGACACGATTGGCGGCTTGATAACCAAGACTCTGGGGCACTTGCCTAAACGGGGAGAACAGTTGCAAATGGAGGGTATCCATTTTCGCGTGCTGGGAGCAAGCAGCCGCCGGGTACATCTGCTTGAAGTGATCAAATCTGAAAAAGAAGATAACGCGCCAATCGCTGAAGTGCAGGCCTGAATGGCATTAAATTGTAGGATGGGTAGAACGAAGTGAAACCCATCCTACTGTTTTTCGCTGCAAGCAGCGGGGAATTAAACCCAAAAAGATTAATAATAATCCGATGTTGCCTGAGACAAGTAGAGTAAACCGGTTTTATTTACCTCTCGCCCTGTTGGCCGGGATGATATTGCCACTCGCCTTTGCACCCGTTTCGTTTTTCCCGCTGGCGGTGATATCACCAGGCATACTTTTTTATCTGTATCTGAATCTTTCCAGGGGTCGAGCCGCCCTTGCAGGCTTTGTCTTCGGGTTGGGCCTTTTCGGCGTCGGCGTGTCCTGGGTCTATGTTGCCTTTCATGAGTTTGGTCATACTTCAGTTTTTGTTTCTGCGCTGATGACGACAATTTTTGTCGCCGTGCTGGCGTTGTTTCCTGCGTTACAGTCTTTTCTCAGTGTTTATTTCTGGCAAAAAATCCGCACCCGGATAGCGGCGGAAAAGCGGGCGCTGTTGTTATTGTTTCCGGCCTTATGGGGGCTGTCTGAGTGGGTGCGCGGCTGGCTGTTCACCGGGTTTCCCTGGCTCAGCCTGGGCTATAGTCAGACGGACAGCCCACTGGCAGGCTATGCGCCCATACTGGGTGTTTATGGTCTGTCATTATTGCTGGCCATTTGTGCCGGCCTTTTGCTGCAGCTGTTGCGCAACCGGGGCCAATGGAAAGGGCTGCTGGGATTTTTATTGCTTATATGGGCGGGCGGTTTTCTGCTGGCTAAATATGACTGGACGCAGCCAACAGGCAAACCTATTCGCGTCAGTCTGGTGCAGGGCGATGTGCCGCAGATCACTAAATGGGATCCGAAGATGATCCAGACTCGACTGGATACCTATGCGCGTTTAAGCCGCGAACATTGGGATAGTGATCTCATCGTCTGGCCAGAAAACTCCATGACCACTTTTTATAATGATCTGGTCGACAGTTATTTTAAGCCGCTGATGAAAGAGGCTCGGGCGCACCACACGGATCTGATTATTGGCGCCCCCGTGATGGATAAAGACGGCGTGCGTTATTACAGCAGCCTGATCAGTTTAGGTGATAAGACGATCATTTATAACAAGCGCCATCTGGTGCCCTTTGGTGAATTTATCCCTATGAAAAATCTGCTGCGCGGACTCATCGGTTTTTTTGATCTGCCTATGTCCGGTTTCAGTCCTGGAAACAAACATCAGCAACCCCTGCGTGCCGCTGGTCAGTTGCTGGCACCTTCTATCTGTTATGAAGATGCCTTCGGTGAAGATGTCATTGATTTTTTGCCGCAGGCTACCCTGCTGGTTAACGGTAGTAACAATGCCTGGTATGGCGACTCCTTTGCACCCCACCAGCATTTGCAGATTTCGCGCATGCGCAGTATTGAAACTGGGCGCGATCTGTTGCGTGCAACGACCAATGGCATTTCCGCTATTGTCGATAGCAAAGGGCGCATCATTAAACGCTCGCCACAGTTTAAAACCGTGGTGATTACCGCGCTGGTTCAACCACGTACCGGCGCCACGCCCTATGTCCGCTTCGGTAATACCCCGGTGCTTATTATTCTGACGCTGATGTTGCTTGCAACGGGCCTCGCAGGAAAACCTTCATATTTGAACCGGGACTATTCCTGAAACATAAAGGATAGATAGTTTCAATTCGCTGTTCCCAGTCGATTTCGTTACAGTTTTGTTTCTGCTTCTCTGCTAACCCGCCATAGCCGGAACCAAAATTCACTGTATCAGCTATCCTTATTCTCAGTCATAAGAACCAGAGATCGGCATCATGAATCCATTTATTGGGCGCCACCGGGATAAGATCGCCGAGACACTTGCCTGCCAAACAGCGTCACCATCGGGCGGGACAAATGCTCGGTCAGTGGTTTCCGCGCCGCCGATCTTCGAACCTATATGTCCAATCTATTCCTCAGCCAGTCTTCCTGGTTGTGGGAAACTTCTTTATAGGCTTTATCGCCGCTTGCATCCTGGGAGAAAATTTCTTCACCCTTGTTCATGGCGCAAAAATCACCGCACATGCTGCAACTTTTTTCTGTGGCCGGTGTGCGGCTTTGCCTTATCTCTTTGGCAACTTCAGGAAATAGAAGATATTTATTCAGATCATCCCAGCGCATGTCGCGCCGCGCCAGGGAGGCCAGTTTCTCTCGTTCGCGCTGCTCCGGGTATTTAGCAATATCGCCTATACGGCAGGCAAGCCGTGTTGCCCTCACGCCCTCTCGGACATCCTCTTCATTGGGCAGCGCCAGATGCTCGGCGGGAGTGATATAACAAATAAGATCAGCACCAGCACGGGCGGAATTAGCGGCGCCGATAGCGGCGGTAATATGGTCATAGCCGGCACCGGTATCGGCTGGCAGTGGTCCCAGCACATAGTAAGGTGCACCGCCACTCATGCGTTTTTCCAGGAGAATATTGGCTTCGATTTCATCCAGTGGTACATGCCCGGGTCCTTCTACCATCATTTGACAACCCTGTTTACGGCCTAGCTCGGCCAGCTCGCAGTTGGTAATCATTTCTGCCATCTGGGCGCGGTCGTGGCTGTCGTGGATAGCGCCTGCACGAATGCCATTGCCGAGAGAGAGTACCGCATCGTATTTTTTCATCAGACTACAGACGCGATCGAACTGTTCATAGAGCGGATTTTCCTGGTGGTTGGCATCCATCCAGGAAACCATGAAGGTGCCTCCCTTTGAAACCAGGCCGCCATAGCGATATCCCTGTTTGCGTAAGCGTTCGATGGAGTATTGATTAATGCCGCAGTGAATGGCCATGAAGCTGAGGCCGTCCGCCAACTGTTTTTCAATTAGCTCGAACAGCATCTCCGGATCCAGTTTGTTAGGGTTGCGGTATTTTCGCCCCGCCTCGCAAAAAGCCTGGTAGAGCGGAACATTGCCCACCGGAAGTTGGCTGTTGGCGAGGATCTGGCGGCGAACCTCGTCCAGATTTCCAGCGGCTGAAAGTTCCATCAGAGTATCCGCACCTTCCATCTCGGCAATTTGCGCCTTACGCACTTCCAGTTTGATGTTGCAGATATCCGATGAGGTGCCAATGGACGCATTGATCTTGGTACGCAGGCCTCGGCCGATTCCAACTACCTTTTGAAGAGGGCGGTTGGGATTGTTGGGTATAACAATTTCACCACGGGCAATGTATTTTCGGATCTGCTCACAATCCTGGCCTTCCTGGATGGCAACCTGTTCCATTTGTGTGCTGACAATACCTGCTCTGGCTAATTCGATCTGTGTTCTCATTTTTTTTCCTCATAAAATAAAAAACGGGTTTCATAAAGATGCGCAAAATGCACAGCTTTACGAAACCCGTTTCCATAAGATTTTGCTTATTACGACTCAGTTCGTCTTCTGACTCCTGGATCAAACGTCAATTTTTGCCTTCCCACCTTCTGGCAGTGGCGTTGGAGTGACATTTCCAGCTACAGCGATGGGATCGTCACGGGTTTAGACCGTGTTCCGGGCACTGTGTCGTGATGGGTCTTTATATTTTTTTCTTTAAATCATTTTTGTCATAATCGTTTATGTGGGTACAAGATTGTGTTGAATAGTGAGCTTTAAACAAGAAATATACTGGCAAGTCCAAGGAAGGCAAAAAAGCCCATGACATCGGTAATGGTTGTCAGTATAACGGAACCGGCCAGGGCCGGATCAATGCCGAAGCGGCGTAACAGCAGCGGTACCGTGGCGCCAGCGATGGCGGCCACGATCAGGTTGATAACAATGGCCGCGGCCATTAGCAGGCTCAGGCTCAGGCTTCTGAACCAGATCCCGGCAATCGCGGCGAGGATGACGGCCCAGATAAGACCATTCCATACCCCCACCCAGAGTTCCTTGGTAAACAGTTGCCGGGCATTACTGGCGCTGATTTGCCCCAGTGCGATACCGCGTATCACCAGGGTCAGGGTCTGGGTGCCGGCGATGCCGCCCATACTGGCGACGATGGGCATGAGAATGGCAAGGGCGACAAATTGTTGAATGGTGCTCTGGAACATGCCGATCACCCAGGAGGCCAGTATAGCGGTGATCAGGTTGACGCCGAGCCAGACGGCGCGGCGTTTAGTGCTGGTGATCACCGGGGCAAACATATCTGTTTCTTCATCCAGACCGGCCATGCTCATCAGGGAGTGATCGCCATCATCACGGATCACATCAACCACATCATCAATCGTGATACGACCCAGCAGAATATTGTCATCACTGACCACGGGGGCGGTGATCAAATCGCGGTGCTGAAAAAGATTAGCCACTTCACGCGCCGGCATGTCGGCTCGAATGGCATTTTCATCATGCTCCATGACCTCATGGACGCTCGCGGCTGCCTCGTGGGTGAGCAGAGTGGTCAATGGCAGCAGGCCAAGATAGTGGCCATCTCGATCGACGACAAACAGACTGTCGGTTGAAGCCGGGATTTCTCCGCGACGACGCAGGTAGCGTAGCACCACGTCCAGGGTAATATCGGCGCGCACGGTCACCGTATCCAGATCCATGAGTCCGCCGGCCGTATCCTCTGGATAATAAAGCACGGCTTTCAGACGATCCCGATCCTGCTGTTCCATGGACAGTAGCAGTTCCTGTACGACATCCCGGGGCATTTCCGGAAACAGATCAGCCAGATCATCCTCATCCAGCGCCTCGGTGGCGGCCACCAGCGCCTCGGGATCCATTTTTCCGATGAAGGCGGCGCGCACATTATCGTTGAGGTGCAGCAGCACTTCACCCTCGGCCTCGACCGGGATGTGTGGCCAGATGGTGTCACGCTGATCGCTGGGCAGGGATTCAAGCAGATGGGCGATTTCAGCCGGATGCATATCCAGCAGAAAGGCTTCAATTTTGTCCATCTGCTGTTTACGCAGCGCCTTGGTGAACTGCTGTAGATAATCCCGGTTTTCTTCTTTAGGCTGTGTGGCTACCATGATTTCATCCCGTTGTGTGCGCAGAGTGTAGCAGGGGTGGGATGGAATTGGGAGTAGAAAAAGGCTTATGTTTTAGCAAGATAGCGTTATTTTTTCCGGCTGAACGAAAGCCGAGTTATTGCGATGGGAGCATTTTTCTGGCTTGAATGCAGGGGGGACTAAATAGCTGTTCCGAATACCCGTACACTTGTGAATTTTCACGTTCGTGGTGAGCTTGTCGAACCATGAGCGTGGAAATGCTATGAATAGAGTGCTTAGTCTATTTGTCCTTCGACAAGCTTCCTTCGACAAGCTTCCTTCGACAAGCTTCCTTCGACAAGCTTCCTTCGACAAGCT
>VAOZ01074039.1_pt1 | contig 11010 bp, 7 predicted proteins | sample 3394041 | NCBI WGS metagenome assembly VAOZ01 (sample SAMN08290431, study PRJNA428436) | hydrothermal vent metagenome | isolation source: Deep-sea hydrothermal vent chimney | place: Indian Ocean: Southwest Indian Ridge
GCAAAGGCAAGGGGAGGCATATCCGGGTGACGTACGATATTATGATTTTTACCATAAAGCTCCTCTTTAGAAAAACCACTGAGCGCAATAAAATGATCATTGGCATAAGTCGTCGTGCCTTTTTTGTCTGTGGTCGAGACGATTCGAAGTTCACCGTCAAAACTGCGCTCGGTATTGGTTATGGGTAAATTACTTTTCATATTCTTTTTCCTGGAGATCTGTTTAGCCGATGTCTATTCATGGGAAAAATGATTTTTATCCACTATGTCTCCCCTGTTTAGTGGCTTTACCAGGAGACAAATACACATATAAATTTTATGCGCCGCATTATAAATATTCGTAAAAAACTATCGGGAGATTTTATAATAACTTTAATTTTCAAGATTATAGGCCAGAATAATTATGTGGTATTGTTTTGACGTACCGATAGATAGCCTGCGACAACGTCCACTTCATTTATTTTCCCAAATCATGTTGAGTAACTATTCAGCACAATTGCCGAGAGGGTGTTGTATACAGGTTGGCACTGAGCAAAGCGAACCACCACAGGCACATCTTTTTGTCGCCCAAAGCGACGTTAAAAAATATGCCCTGTGCGGATTTTCAGTTGATGGGTTTCGCTTCCCGCTCTACCCATCCTACTCACTTTTGGCTATCCGTAGGATGGGTAGAGCGAAGCACGAAGTCCAGAGGGGAAACCCATCAACATATCCTCAGGAGTAACCTGTTTTACTGAATAGTTACCATATTGATAACAAATAGCACGGAAGGACGGTTAGTTTTCGCGGCCAATAAACAACCTCGCAGCAAGCTGACGGGGTATTAAACTGTGCATGCTGATGGGTTTCCCTTCGCTCTACCCATCCTACTGTTTTTCACTGCAAACAGCGGAGAATTAAACCCGGAGAGATTGAAAAAACCAGTGTGTCATCACTCTATTTTGTAAGCCTCCCGGATTTCATTTACAAATATCCAGCCTGCGGATGCCTGACCGGTACGCGCCTGCTCGCGGACGATCTTGACAATCGCATCACTTTTGTCATCTGCTATCATGAGTTCCAGTTTGATCTCGGTAATAACTGAGCCGCCCAGCTCCAGAGAGTAATTCTGTTCATTGTTGCCCATTGCTGCCAGCGTGCCTTTCACATCCACCACCGAAATATTGCAATTATCATCACATAATCCTGAATGCCTGAGCGTATGCAAAACATCGGCTATGCGGTTGCGATGAATAAAGGCTTTGATCTCTTTCATTATTTTTTCTCCTTGCGTGTTTCCATCCACTCATAGATAACAGGTAGAAGCACCAGGGTCAGTAAGGTTGAGGTAATCAAACCACCGACCACTACCGTGGCGAGCGGCCGTTGGGTTTCAGCACCCACACCACTGGAGAGCAGCATGGGAATCAGGCCGAGAATGGCGACGCTGGCGGTCATCATGACCGGGCGCAGTCTGAGTTCCGCCCCCTTGCGTACCGCTTCGCTCACCGTCAGTCCCTTTTCGCGCAGTTCGTTGATAAAGCTCACCAGCACAATACCATTAAGCATGGCTACCCCAAATACGGCGATAAAACCGATAGCCGATGGCACCGACAGGTACTGTCCGGAGATCCATAACGAGATCAGCCCGCCGATCGCGGCAAAGGGAACATTAGCGATGATCAGGGTGGCATACCTGACCGAATTGAATGCGGTATAAAGTAAAACGAAAATGAAGAAAATCGTCAACGGCACAATGATGGATAACCGCTTCAGCGCCCGTTGCTGATTCTCGAACGCACCGCCCCATTCGATCCAGTAACCGGGCGGCAATTTTACCTGTTTGGCAATGGCCACATTGGCGTCTTTGACAAAACCGTCCACATCGCGGCCACGGACATCCATTTGCACCACCGCATAGCGTTGCAACTGTTCACGCCGCACGAAGGAGTAACCTTCGGCTGTGGTCACCTGAGCCACCCGTGACAAGGGTACAATCGCCCCCCCTGCCGTGCGTAAGGGGATATTGCGAATATCTTCCACGGAATCCCGAGAGGCATTATTCAGGCGTGCGGTAATATCAAAACGTTTGACGCCATCGATGAGAGTAGACACCGGGCTATTACCAATGCCGGTTCTGACCACCGTGAGGACATCATCCGCATTCAATCCATAACGTGCGAGCGCCTCACGATCAACCTTGATCCGGATCTGGGGCTTGCCGAGGTTCGCTTCCAGAGACAGATCCGCCACACCAGGTACCGTAGCCACTGCGTTTTTAATCTCGTTACTCAGACGATCGAGTTCCGCCAGATCCTGACCATAAAGTTTCACCGCCAGGGTCGCACGCACGCCCGAGATCAATTCCTCGACCCGCATTTGAATAGGTTGGGTAAAGGCAATCACGGCCGTGGGTACGGTTTTCTCCAGCGCCTCGCGCATTGCATCGGCCAGATCGCCTATCGAACGCGTCCATTTATCTTTAGGTTTCAGCCCGGTGTAAATCTCCATGTAGTTGACATCGGCGGTCTCACCTTTTTCCGCCCGCCCGATCATGGCGATGGTGGTACTCACTTCCGGAAATTTTGACAGCGCCGCCTCGATCTTCTTTGAGATCTTGATCGACTCATCAAGCGAGGTTGAAGGGATGGAGGTCACGCGCCACATGATCGAACCTTCCTGCAGGGTAGGCATAAACTCTTTCCCCAGAAAAGGAAACAGCGCCAGACTTCCGGCCAGTAATGCCACCGCCGCGATCAGCACCGTCTTTTTATTTAACAACGACCAGGCCAGGAGCGGCAGATAACCGCGTTTGATCCCGCTCACCAGCAGGGTGTCACGCTCTTCTTTCGGCTTCAAGATCAGCGCGGCCAGTACCGGAATAATCGTCAAAGTCAACAACAGTGAACCGGCCATGGCAAAACTGATATTAAAGGCCATGGGTTTGAACAGCTTGCCTTCCAGACCCTGAAGACTGAACAGGGGCATGAAAACCACGATGATGATGATAATAGCAAAGGTAATTGGGTTAGCTACCTCACGCGCCGCGGTTAATACGGCGGCGGTGCGATTGACTTTTTCACCTCGCTCTCGCCACTCGGCCATGATACGAAAAGCGTTTTCAGTCATCACCACCGCCCCGTCCACCATCATACCAATACCAATCGCCAGACCCGCCAGCGACATTAAATTAGCCGACAGGCCCGCCTCTTTCATAAAGATGAAGGCAATTAACATTGACAAGGGCAGGGCGGCAATCACGACAATGGCTGATCGCAGTTCACCGAGAAACAGGAACAAGACGATGGCGACCAGAATGGAACCTTCAATCAGCGCCCGCTCGGCGGTTTCCACCGCCTTTTCCACCAGATCGGTGCGTTCATAAACGGGTTTGATCACCGCCCCTTTGGGCAGGGCTGACTGGGCGATGGCGACTTTTTTCTTGACCGCATCCACAACATCGGCGGCATTAGCCCCAATGCGCGATAAGGCCATACCCAGCACCACCTCCCTGCCATCACGGGTCACGGCGCCAAAACGCAGAGCCGGCCCCTGTTTAATGGTCGCGACATCGTGCAGATATACGGGCGTACCGTTGACCACCTTGACCATGATATTACCGATATCACGCTCGTTCGACACCAGCCCCAGCCCACGCACCAGATATTGTTCGGGTCCCAGGTTAATATACTGACCACCTACCTGACGATTGTTGGCCTGAATCACGTTCATAATGTCCCGGTAACTGAGTTTGTATTTAATCAGGCGCATGGGATCGATCACCACCTGGAACTGGCGTTCCTGCCCACCCCATGACATCACATCATCGACACCCGGCGCGGTGCGCAGGATCAACCTCACCGTCCAGTCCTGAAGGGTGCGCAGATCCATGTCGCTCAAGGCGCCTGACTTCAGTTTTTTATCGGCTCGTTCCACCGTATACCAGAAAACCTGACCCAGACCTGAAGTGTTGGGGCCCATCTCCGGTCGGCCATACTCTTGCGGCATTCGGTTACTGACTTCCTGCAACCGCTCCATGACCAGCCGACGGGCAAAATAGATGTCCATGCTGTCTTCAAAATAAACCGACACGTAGGACAGACCAAACAGGCTCACCGAGCGGATTTCCGTCACCCCCGGCAGACCCGCCATACCCGATTCCACGGGAAAGGTCAGTAACTGTTCCACATCTTCAGCCGCCAACCCTCCTGACTCGGTATAAATATTCACCTGTACTGGGGTGACATCCGGGAAGGCGTCAATGGGAATCGTATTCACCGCCCGTGCGCCCAGAAAGCCAACCACAATGAAAATAATAATGACCAGAAATTTATAGCGTAGCGACGCTTCAACCAGATTATTCAACATGATTTATCTTCCTTAATGGTCTTCGCCAATCTGTGACTTGAGCACCAGCGATTTCAGCAGGAAGGCCCCCTTGATCACGACCTCATCACCCACTGCCAGGCCAGCCCGGATCTCGGTAAAACCGCTACGGGTGCGGCCCGTCTCAACTGGCATGGGAAACAGCTCGTCGCCTTTCACTTTGAATACTGTGGGTGAACCCTGCATCAGGATCACCGCCGTCTGCGCAACCGCGATTATCGGCGCCGCATTACCGGTTTGCACTACCGTTTGTACGAACTGACCCGGATGCAATATGTCACCGGCATTGGCTACTTCAATACGAATGGATTGAGTACGCGTGGTTTCATTCAGCCGGTGATGGCGCTGAATAACCCGGCCCTTGATCCAGGTTTTGCCATCGATGCTGACGCTGGCGCTGGCACCGCGTTTGATACGCACCGCATCTTCCGGTGATAGTTGCGCCTCGACCCAAAGGACTGATTCATCGCTAATTTCAAATAGCAGGCGCCCAGGCTCGGCCAGTTCACCAACAATAAAATTATCATCAATAATGGTTCCGGCCTGCGGACTGAACAGATCAAAGGCACCGGTTGCCCTTGAGACATCCTTCTGTTTTAGCAGCGCGCTAATCTGAGTTTTACTCATGCCATAGGCCAGCACCCGCGCATAGGCCTGCTGCCGTGCTACCTGTGCAGCAACATAGCGCCGCTCGGAGACGACCTTGCGACCCAGCCCTTTTACCCGCCGCCATTCACGATCTGCAACCAGCAAGGTGCCCTGTGCATCCGCCATATCAACACTGGACAAGGTAACCAGCCGCTGCCCTTTCGTGACTTCATCACCGAGCACGGCATGGCGTTTGATCACCTGGGCGCTGATTCGTGGCGTCACCTGGGCGGAACGATAAATGTTGATGGATACCTCACCGGGCGCCCTGACCAGATCAGACAGGGCATGCCGTTTCACCCGCGCCGTTCTAATCCCTTGCGCCTGGCGTGTTGAGGCATCCATTTTTAATAAGCCTTGTGCATGATCTTCACCGGCATAACCCGGCGCCCCGTAAAACAGACTGAATGATAAAATAAATAAAATTGAATAACGCATAATCAGCTTCTCATTAACCAAGTTGATCGATCGGCGTATTTCTTTAAAGCGCCGGCCCAATCTAACAAAGGTAGTGGAAAATCCGCTTTTTATTCAGCCGCAGCTGAAAAAAAAATAGTTTGCGGAATAAATCAGAACGCCGACGCGGCAATAATATTTTTATCTGTATGGGTATAACAGGCAATGAGGCAGCCTGGCTACATACCAGAAACAGAGTTCCGCGTCGGAATGAGTGATCAGGCTTTGGGGGGTTGGGTAGGGGGTTGTTGGATACGGGAATAAAAGAATTTAAGCCGGGTGCAAAGATTGCCGCCGACTGAATGGAACCCGGAAAGCATGCCGCCCTGTGTCAAGGCGACAAGATGGGCGCTGGCATGGGCGCAGTGTCCACAGAAATCGAAGTCAACGATACTTTTCGATGGCGCATTATTCTCTGCGGACTGGCTGGCAAACTGCCCGGATATGAACTCGGCACTGCTATCCACCGCCCAGACAATATTTGTCAGGAACAGACTCAGCGCCAAAATATAAACCAGCCTTTTTTTCATACTGGTATCGTGCATTAATTCTATCCATGATGCAAGCCAGAGATAAATCCACACCACAAAATAAAAGGGCATCCTGCGATGCCCTTTATATACCTGGCGGAGAGCGAGGGATTCGAACCCTCGATGGGCGTTAACCCATACACCCTTAGCAGGGGTGCGCCTTCAGCCACTCGGCCAGCTCTCCCATTGAGGCTGCAAAGGATACTAAATAACTGTTCCTAATACCAGAACACTTGCAATACTCCACGTTCGTAGTGAGTCCTTCGACTTCGCCCATGAAGAGCCTTGTCGAACCATGAGCGTGAAAATGCTGAAAATTGAGTGCTTAATCTGCTTGTCCTTCGACAAGCTTCCTTCGACAAGCTTCCTTCGACAAGCTTCCTTCGACAAGCTCAGGACGAACGGTCATTCCTAAAGTGAACGGGTATTTGAAACAGCTATTAGGGCACGGGACTAAGGTAAAGAGGGTTTAACCATCCTCTTCGGATTTCTCCCGCTCTTCCTGTTTGATTCGCTCATAAATCTCTTCACGATGCACAGAAATCTCTTTGGGGGCATTGACCCCAATCCTGACCTGATTGCCTTTGACGCCCAATACGGTGACAGTCACTTCGTCACCAATCATCAACGTCTCACCTACCCTTCGCGTTAATATCAACATTTATTTTATCTCCTGTATTGCTTTTGAACTTGATGCTTGCTTTCCTTGCCATTGTTTGGGCAGATTCAGCCAACGTATCGTCAAAAAGATTTAAAACTTAAACAAATTCTCTTAAACATTTCCCACTACTCGGGCTTTCAGTAGTCCATTCTATCTTTCAGACAGCGGGTGCTTCAGCAAGTTTAAATGCCGAATGCAAAGCCCGCACACCCAGTTCCAGATACTTTTCTTCCACCACAACCGAAACCTTGATTTCTGATGTGGAAATCATCCGGATGTTGATGCCTTCATCCGCCAACGTCTTGAACATCTTGCTGGCCACACCGGCATGGGAGCGCATTCCCACGCCTACCAGCGAAATTTTGACTATCGCTTTATCCCCACTCACTTCCCGCGCATTCAGGGCGCCGGCGGTTTCTTTCAGAGTCGCCATCGCCTTGTCATAGTCGTTGCGGTGAACGGTAAAAGTGAAATCCGTAGTCGAATCAGCAGCAACATTCTGAATAATCATATCGATCTCGATATTGGCCTCGCCGATAGCGCCCAGAATCGCATACGCCGTACCCGGCTCGTCCGGCACACCCAGAATTGTCAGCTTAGCTTCATCCCGATTAAAGGCGATGCCGGAAATAACAGCCCGTTCCATTTCTTCATCATCCTCAAAGGTTATCAGAGTGCCCGGTCCTTCGGTAAAAGAAGACAGTACGCGCAATCTAACATTGTATTTACCGGCAAATTCCACCGCACGAATTTGCAGCACCTTTGAACCCAGACTGGCCATCTCCAGCATTTCCTCAAAGGTGATCCTGTCCAGTCGCCGGGCATCGGACACCACGCGTGGATCCGTGGTATAGACACCCTCCACATCGGTGTAAATCCGGCATTCGTCCGCCTTCAACGCTGCCGCCAGCGCCACCGCGGTGGTATCAGACCCCCCCCGGCCCAAGGTGGTGATATTACCCTGTTCATCTCGGCCCTGGAATCCGGCCACTACCACTACGCGTCCCGCACCCAGATCCTCCTGCATACGCGACTCGTCGATATCCAAAATCCGCGCCCGGGTATGGGAATTATCCGTGAGAATACGCACCTGCGAGCCGGTATAGGAACGCGCCGGATAGCCCCGGCTGTTTAGCGCTATGCTCAGCAGGGCAATAGTGACCTGCTCACCGGTGGACACCAGAACATCGTATTCGCGTGGTTCCGAGGTCTCCGTGATCTGGTTTGCCATGCCAATCAGGCGGTTGGTTTCACCGCTCATGGCCGACACCACCACCACCACATCATGACCGGCATCCCGCACGGCAATCACTTTTTCCGCAACATCTTTGATCTTCTCGATGGTTCCCAGCGAGGTACCACCATACTTCTGGACAATCAGAGCCATTACGCTTTTGTTGCACTCAAAAGGGGCAAATTAAACACTACTTTGACGCAGATTGAAAGCAAAATGCGTTATAAATCACCAAGTCGTTCAATACCTCAACAACCCTGATCTCAGAGGTTCAACCTGGATTCAATCCAGCTATTCACTGCCGCCAGTGCCATGTCCAGGTTTTCCGGCTGATTACCGCCCGCCTGGGCCATATCCGGTCGGCCACCGCCCCGTCCACCGATCTTTTCCGCGACCACATTAACCAGCTCACCGGCTTTGATGCGATCGGTGCAATCCTTGCTCACACCGGCTATCAGACTGACTTTGCCCCCTTTCACGGTGGAAAGCACGATCGCAGCGGACCCCATTTTCTGTTTCAGTTGATCCACCGTGTCACGCAGAACTTTTAGATCTGCGCCATCCAGTTTTGCCGCCAGCACCTTGATGCCGCCGATTTCGGTTGCCTGCTGAACCAGATCGTCCCCCCGTGAACTGGCCAGCTTACCTTTCAGTTGTTCCAGTTCTTTTTCCGCCGTGCGATTTCTTTCGAGTAACTGTTGCACCTTGTCTCTAAGGGTTTCAGGCGTACTCTTAAGCAACGCGGCAAGCTCGGTAAGCAAGTTTTCATGTTCGGTAACCCGTTCCAGGGCAGCCGAACCGCTCACCGCCTCGATGCGTCGAACACCGGCTGCAACGCCGGTTTCTGAAAGAATTTTGAACAGGCCAATATCACCAGTACGATAAACATGGGTGCCGCCACAAAGCTCTACCGAGAAATCGCCCATACTCAGCACCCGCACCTGGTTCTCATATTTCTCACCGAACAGGGCCATGGCACCGCTGCTTTTAGCGGCATCCTGATCCATGATGCGCGTCACCACCTCGTGATTATGGCGAATGTGCTGGTTGACCAGCGTCTCGATCCGGCCTAACTCTTCCGGGCTGATAGGCTCAAAGTGGGAAAAATCAAAACGCAGACGATCATCCGTGACCTGCGATCCTTTCTGGCTAACATGCTCACCCAACAACTCACGTAGCGCTGCGTGCAGCAGATGGGTAGCCGAGTGATGACATGCGATAGCCTGACGGCGCTGGCTATCCACCTGCGCCCTGACCTTGTCTCCTGTCGCCAGAGATCCTTTCAGCATGCGTCCAATATGCACAAACACCTTGCCCTGCTTCTGCGTATTCTGTACTTCAAATTCGGCCGTATCACTGACGATATGACCCGTATCCCCGACCTGTCCACCAGACTCTGCATAAAAGGGAGACTGATCCAATACCAGCATGCCTTCCTGCTCGGCTTCCAACCGCTCGCAGGGCTTGCCCTCCACTAACAACTCACGGATCACGGCCGAATCGCTGAGTTGCTCATAGCCGCTGAATTCTGTCTTGCCTTCCAGTTTCAGACCTTCAGCATAATCAATGGCAAAGCTATGGGCGGAACGCGCCCGTTCACGTTGCGCCGTCATCGCCTTCTCAAAACCCGCCGTGTCCAATTCGAGATTCTGTTCACGCGCAATATCCGCTGTGAGATCAACCGGAAAACCGTAGGTGTCATAGAGTTTGAAAACCGTCTCGCCGGGAATAATGCGCCCGGATAATTCACTGATCACATTTTCGAGAATCGTCATCCCCTGATCCAGGGTTTCGGCAAATCGTTCTTCTTCCTGTTTCAGTATTCGCTCAACCAGCGTCTGCGCTTTTGCCAACTCGGGATAAGCCTCACCCATTTCCGTCACCAGCGCGCCCACCAGTTTGTAGAAAAAAGGATCGCGCACGCCCAGCTTATGACCGTGGCGCACTGCACGGCGGATTATACGGCGCAGGACATACCCGCGGCCTTCATTGGACGGGATGACGCCATCGACGATCAGGAAACTACAGGAACGAATATGATCGGCAATGACTTTCAGCGAGTTATTGTCTTTGTCCTGAGAACCGCTGACTGCCATTACCGCCGCAATCAAATGCTGGAACAGGTCGATGTCATAGTTACTGTGTCCGCCCTGCAGGATAGCCGCCAGCCGCTCCAGCCCCATGCCGGTATCGACTGAAGGTTTGGGTAGTGGATGCAATACGCCATCGCGGTCGCGGTCGTACTGCATGAAGACCAGATTCCAGATCTCGATATAACGATCACCGTCTTCATCGGGACTGCCGGGCGGACCACCGGGAATGTCTTCGCCATGATCATAGAAAATTTCAGAACAGGGGCCGCAGGGACCCGTGTCGCCCATGGACCAGAAATTATCCTTCGCACCGATGCGTCTGAAATGAGCCGGATCGATCTGCATTTCTTTTAACCAGATATCCGCAGCCTCATCGTCTTCTTCGTAGATGGTGACCCAGAGTTTCTCCACTGGCAGGCCCAGGGTCAGGGTTAGAAATTCCCACGCGAACCGGATTGCTTCACGCTTGAAATAATCACCAAAGCTGAAGTTGCCCAACATCTCGAAGAAGGTATGGTGACGTGCCGTGTAACCGACGTTTTCGAGATCATTATGCTTGCCACCAGCACGCACACAACGCTGGGCGCTGACAGCGCGCACATAAGCGCGGGGTTCTCTGCCCAGAAAAACATCCTTGAACGGCACCATCCCCGCATTGGTAAACAGCAGGGTTGGATCATCAACCGGTACCAATGAACCGGAAGGCACGACTTCATGACCACGTTCCCTGAAATATTCAAGAAAAGCGGTTCTAAGTTCTGCACTGGTTTTCATAGATTTTTACACTTCAATAAAACTAAAAACACAGGGTCGAGCAGAGCACCACAGGCACTTTCTTCGGTCACCCACACAGAATATCAGTCCGGGCTGCTGGACTTCATTTTATTCGGCCCAGCCTACAGGGCCATTCATTTTTTGATTAGTATTAATCGTTGCATAAGTATTTGCATCATAACCCCCTCGCCCTCCGGGAGAGGGTTGGGGTGAGGGTATAAAACACCTGCGAATACTTATGCAACGATTA
>VAOZ01002411.1_pt1 | contig 11007 bp, 11 predicted proteins | sample 3394041 | NCBI WGS metagenome assembly VAOZ01 (sample SAMN08290431, study PRJNA428436) | hydrothermal vent metagenome | isolation source: Deep-sea hydrothermal vent chimney | place: Indian Ocean: Southwest Indian Ridge
ACTTTCTTTTTAGCTACCTTTTTCCTGATTACCTTTTTCTTAGCGACTTTTTTCTTCGCTACCTTCTTCTTTCCTTTCTTTTTAATGGCCATACGCAACCCTCCGGTTTATACACTTGAGATTATGGGGGAGTATAGCTAAGTTATAGTAAAATGCTAGTAATGTTTATTAAATTAGAGCTGTTACTTGTTGTTATGTATGAATATTGATGATTGAAGTGTGTATGATATGTTTTTTTGTACTTTTTTGTTTACGAGGGATAAAAAATGTTACTGCAACAGCTATTAAAAAATAGAGTGAAAGATGGTTTCGCAGCAAGAAATGTTTGCGCCGCTGTTTTTCTCTGTATCACGGAAATTTAATCGCTATGGGTTGAGTGACCTCACTACCTGCTGTGGGGAATATATTTATTGCCGGCGAATGAGATGGAGGATTCTTTAGCTTTTCAGGCTCTATGATGACTATTTTTAGATGAGAGGATCATTTTGTCGGAATATTTTTCACTATTCGGGATAAACATTCCATATTTGGGCAGATCGTTTATAAAAATCTTGCTGTAACGGCGCATTTCATCGAGATATAAAATATTTTGTAACTATTCAGTAAAACAGGTTACTCCAGAGGGGAAACCCATCATCTGAATAGTTACAATATTTTTTGCTATCTGCGACCTTAGATATGATATGAATAGCGCCTGGTTAAGAAAATAATAAACTAAACCCTCGTCATTCTGGCATTTTTTCCACCCTCCGGGCACAGATGAGTTGGAATCCAGCCGTTTAGCCTTCTGGATCCCGGCTAAAGGCATGCCGGGGTGACGGAAAAGACGTTAACTAAGCGCTATTCACCTTGGGGCATAACGTTCTGTGTCTTTTTTTAGATAAGAATGAAATTAATCAGTGGCGGAAAAAGATTCGGAACTCTTCGTCGGTGGCAATACCTTCCAGAGGTACATCCCAGGTATGGGTGTCCAGTTTTTTTACTTGCTGAAAGCTGAATGCGGTTCCGATAAGGTGAGGTTTGCGCCATTGGCGACGATGATGCAGGAAGGCGAGGGTGCGATCATAGAATCCGCCCCCCATACCCAGACGATTACCCTGTTCATCAAAGGCAACCAGGGGCATCAACACAAGATCAAGAGACTGCACCTTAAACTGGCGGGTATGACGTTTATGTATGGGTTCGTTGATTCCGAAGTTGTTTCGATACAGCTTTGTGGCGGGTGTATAGGGCAAAAACCAGAGGCTGCGGCTGTGACCCAGGCCAAGTACCGGGAGATAACAGCGTTTTTTTTGTTTCCAGGCCTGTTTGATGAGGAACAGGAGATCAATTTCGCCATCATTTGTCAGATAAAAAGCGATATTCCGGCTTTTCTGAAAAATACGGGAGGCGGTGATGAGGCGGGAGAGTTTTCTTGCGCTGATCTGGCGTTCAGAGTCTGAAAGGCTGCGCCGTTGCTTTCGCATCTGCTTTCTTAGTGTGGAACAGGCGTCTGAATAGATTTCCATGTGCTTTTAAAGGAGGGTGGCTACCACCTATACCGTCGTGATTTTCGTCTCGAACCAGAAGCTCAAGTGGGAGCGTATCTGATACATCAGGCTTTCCGTCAAGCGGACATGCACACAATATCGAGAAATTGCTCCCAGGGGTTTTATTTACGGTTCAAGAATACCCCAATCAGCAAACGAATATTGCAGTAGCCACCCAAAGCGTCAAAATGGGTGCTAAAATTCCAGCTGCTGGCTTTCAAACAGCGTATTTTCAATTTTTACTTGAAGATTCTTCAGGCGCTGGCTGATACCGTTGTCCATTATCTCCTTATTGCCATCCTGCGTCAGTAGCTCATGAGAGATATTGAGCGCGGCAATCACAGCAATGCGATCAGGGCCGATAATTTTCCCTTTTTCGCGAACTTCACGCATTTTTTTATCAAGATAATCAACAGAACGCATGAGATCCTGCCGTTCTCCATCGCTACAGGAAACCAGATATTCCTTATCCATGATGTGGACAGTGACTGCCTTGGAAGCGGTATTAGTCTTCATTTTCCATTGCCTTTAGACGGTTAATCATTGATTCGACCCGGGTACGGGCGGTTTCAGTTTTTTCCAGCAACTGATTACGTTCAGTCAACAGGTGAGTCTGGCTTTCACGCAGTGTTTTGTTCTCTGAACGTAATCTGTCAACAGCCTTGATGAGATCATCAACTCGCGTTTCTAATTTTTTCAGATCTAAATCATCCATCGATGCGACTACCTGTTTTTTGCATGTTTGCTCATAATTTATGATCAATATAGAGCGGCAGACTGGCAGGGTCAACGGTACAATAGACAAAACTGCAAATACTGACGGGAACAGAAATGAATTATGAGCAAATAAATGATGCGCTGATGCGCCTGCATGCGAATATGGACAGTGCCGAATGTCATGGCGTGTTATGCGGACTGCTGGCGGTGCAGGATGACAATGCGCAAAGCCGCTGGCTGGCGCACTGTGCGCCCGAGGTGGAATCGGGGGATCTGCTGGCGCAGGAAGCTGTGGATATTCTGCAATCTGTTTATACCTGGGTGTTGGAACAGATGAAAAGTCCCGATTTTGTGTTTCAGCTCCTGTTGCCGGACGATGATTCTGGCCTGCCCGAGCGGATTGACGCATTTTCTCACTGGTGTCAGGGTTTTCTCATGGGAATGTCTCTGGGAGGGGTTGTTGATACGGCTAAATTACCGGGCGAATTGCCGGAGTTTGTTCAGGATCTGTTGGCGTTCACCCATGCCGGTGATTTCGAGACGGATGACATCCAGGATGAGCAAAGCTGGTCGGAATTGCACGAATATGTGCGTATGGGCGTGCTGCTATTTCATGAAGAAATCCGCAGTCTGAAAGAGACGGCAAATTCGAAAGCCCGGCACTAACGCCTGCAACAGGGATTGAAGTTGCCCCGGCAAAGCGCTGCCTTATAACCGTGGTAAATAAGCGTTCCGAATTCCTGTCCAGCAAAACCGTTCGCCCTGAGCCTGTCGAAGGGGGAATAGCCTTAAATATTGGTATTTCAGGCTTTATGTTCATGGTTCGACAAGGCTCTCCTGAGCGAAGCCGAAGGGCCACCACGAACGTGATTTGTATATTGACGTGATCTGTATAGTGGACAGGAATTCGGAGCACCTGTTTACATGGATCCCGGCAGCACTGTTAGCGCTTCTGAATAGAGTGAGTATAATAGTTTAAATGAGCGCCCAGGAATTCAAACGACGACGTCGCCGCCTAATGGGCATGATGGATGAACATTCGGTGGCGATTCTGCCGACCGCGCCGGTATATATCCGTAACCGGGATGCGGAGTATTCTTACCGCCCCGATAGTGATTTTTTCTATCTGACCGGTTTTCCGGAACCGGAATCCGTTGCGGTGCTGATTCCGGGGCGGGGACATGGTGAGTACATCCTGTTCTGCCGCGAGAATGATCCGAAAATGGAAACCTGGAACGGTCTGCGTGCCGGCCAGGAAGGCGCACGCGCGCTCTATCATGCCGATGACTGTTTTCCGATTGACGACATTGATGACATCCTGCCGGGTCTACTGGAAAACAAGGCGCGCGTGTTCTACACCATGGGCGCGCACCCGGGGTTTGATCAGCGCCTGATTGGCTGGGTTAATCGTCTGCGCAAGCAGAGTCGCGCTGGCATTCACACACCGGGCGAATTCGTTTCGCTGGATCATCTCATGCATGATATGCGCCTGTACAAAAGCAGTTTTGAAATTCAGGCGATGCGCAAGGCAGCAAAAATTTCGGCCGAAGCCCATCGCCGGGCTATGCAGCATTGCAAGCCAGGAATGATGGAATACCAGCTGGAAGCCGAATTGCTGCATACCTTTATGTATCACGGCGCACGTTCTCCGGCCTATGCCAGCATAGTGGGCAGCGGCGCCAACGGCTGTATTCTGCATTATGTGGAAAACACTGCAAAAATGAAGGATGGCGATCTGGTGTTGATCGACGCAGGTGCGGAGATCGACTGTTATGCGGCAGATATTTCCCGCACCTTTCCGGTTAACGGCCACTTTAGCCGGGCGCAGAAGGCCTTGTATGAACTGGTCCTGGCGGCGCAATACGCGGCGATTGAACAGGTGCAGCCGGGCAATCACTGGAATGATCCCCATGAAGCGGCCGTCAGTGTGTTAACCGAGGGCCTGATCGAACTGGGGCTGTTGAAAGGCAACCTGAAAACATTGTTAAAGAAACAGGCCTATCGACGTTTTTACATGCATCGCACCGGCCACTGGCTGGGTATGGATGTTCATGATGTGGGCGATTATAAAATTGATACTCAGTGGCGCGTGCTGGAGCCGGGCATGACCCTGACGGTGGAACCCGGCCTGTATATTCCTGCTGAGAGCAAGGGCGTGGCGAAAAAATGGTGGAACATCGGTATTCGCATCGAAGATGACGTGCTGGTCACCCGGGAGGGCCATGAGATTCTTTCGGCGGATGTGGTCAAGACTGTTGATGAGATTGAAGCGCTGATGGCCGGGACTAAAAGTCCGCGGCGAGTAAAAGCAAAAACGAAGCCCGTCACTCGAAGACGCCGGTTAACAAAATGACAGAATCAGCCGCGCCTGGCGCTGGCGGGCGATGCCGCTTATATGATGCACCCGTTAGCCGGCCAGGGTGTGAATCTGGGCATGGCGGATGCCGCATCTCTGGCCGAGGTGCTCCTGGATGCGCATCACAAACACCATGATCCCGGTTGCTATAGCGTCCTGCGCCGCTATGAGCGCTGGCGGCGGGCGGATAATCGCGCCATGCTGTGTAGCATGGATGCCTTCAAGCTGCTATTCAGTAGTCGCTCGCAGGCCATACGTTGGCTGCGTAATACGGGTCTGAATATGACGGACCGAGTGAGACCGATAAAACATGCATTCATGCGCAGGGCGTTGGGCAGCTAATCTAATCTGGGCTATGCTATTTTATGATGTAGCACAGGTACGTTCTGTGGTGTCCCCACGAATATTTTAAAAGTCAAAAGCTTATCCGTCCACAAATGAACACGAATATACGCCAATAAAGGCAAAAGCATTCATTATTGTATTCTGTGCCGCAGGTACATACTAATGGGGTGACTGATTATGCGACACGAAATTCTCGTTCCCACGCCGGAGCGTGGGAACCAGTAAACAATCCATGCTGGTAACTATTCAGCATAATTTCCAATATGATCTAATAACGTAGGGTGGGCACGGTCTAAGTGCCCACCCTACTGGGCTGAATAGTTACCCATGCTGTACAGTATATTTCGCCGCAAGCAGCGGGGAATTTAACCCCCAGAGATTAAATATGGATTTTCTGAATACCACGGCTGTTCTGATTTCACTGGCTGCCCTGTTCAGCTACCTCAATTATCGTTATCTGAAAATTCCGACCACCATTGGCATCATGCTTATCGCCCTGAGTATTTCTCTGGGCCTGCTGGCGGCTGACTTCCTGGGACTGACCCACCTGGGCGCACATGCGGAAAAAATGCTGCGCAGCATCGATTTTTATAAAGCGCTGATGCAGGGGATGCTCAGCTTTCTGCTCTTTGCCGGGGCTTTGCATGTGAGCCTGAATGATCTGCTCAAGCAGAAATGGTTGATCCTGTTTATGGCCACCGTGGGCATTCTGGTGTCCACTTTTCTTGTCGGCTGCATGAGCTGGGTCGTGCTCAATGGGTTGGGGCTGGATATTTCCTTTATCTATTGCCTCGTATTCGGGGCTCTGATTTCACCCACTGATCCGATTGCGGTCATGGGGATACTGAAAGGCGCTGGAGTCAGTCAAAGCTTAAAAACTAAAATCGCGGGGGAGTCCCTGTTCAATGATGGCGTGGGGGTGGTAATTTTTCTGGTATTGCTGGGTATTGCGACCGGCAAAAGTGAGGCGACTGCACAGTCGATCAGTTTATTGTTATTGCAGGAGGCGGGAGGCGGGTTGCTCTTCGGGTTGCTGTCGGGCTATCTGCTTTTCAGAATGCTGCGCCAGGTTGATAATTATCAGGTCGAGGTGCTGCTGACCCTGGCGCTGGTCATGGGGGGCTATGCCCTGGCGAATGCCTTACACATTTCCGGACCGATTGCGATGGTTGTCGCTGGCTTGATCATTGGCAATCATGGCCGCAGCCTGGCTATGTCTGAAAAGACCCGCAAGCACCTGGACATGTTCTGGGAACTGGTGGATGAAGTTTTGAATGCAGTGCTGTTTGTGCTGATCGGCATGGAAATCCTGGTGCTGAATTTCAGGGGTGAATACCTGCTGGCTGCGCTGGTGATCATTCCCATCGTGCTGGCGGCACGCTATGTCAGCGTGGGGTTACCGGTGATTCTTCTGCGTCGTTTCCACAGCCTCAGCCCCCATGTGCTGGAGATCCTGACCTGGTCCGGGTTACGTGGCGGTATTTCAGTAGCGTTGGCGCTGTCATTGCCGCTGGGCGTGGAACGGGATGTGATTCTGGCCATTACCTATTCGGTTGTGGTGTTTTCAATCCTGGTACAGGGGCTGACTATCGGCGCCCTGGTGAATGGGAATAATAGAGGCTGGCGCGGATAAGAGTATCCCTGAGCGATATCAGGATGTCAAAGCCGTAAATAACAGGGGTAATTTCTCGGGCAGTTTTTCGATATTATCAATAACGGTATAACCACCGGGACCAAAGATATCCTGGATATAGTCATCCGCTTTTTTGTCCAGACTGATGCAATAGCCGAACATACCTTTGGATGATATTTCATCTACCGCTTTTTTGGCGTCGCTGATTAAATACTGTTCATCATCGACATCAATATCAGAAGGTTCACCATCGGTGAGTATCAGTAATAATTTTTTGTCGGCTTTTTGCGCTTCCAGATAATGCGCGGCATGACGAATAGCGGCGCCCATGCGGGTAGAAAAGCCTGCATCCATAGCGGCGAGCCGCGCTTTCACGGCGTCATCAAAATGCTCGTTGTAACCTTTAATATGATAATAGCGGACATTATGCCGGGTATCGGAATGAAAACCCGCTATGGCGTATTTATCATCCAGTTGTTCGATAGTCCAGGCCAATAAGGAAACCGCCTCCTGACTGAGTTGTAAAATGCTTTGATCGGAGCCAGTCGGAATATCATTGAGTGAAGCGGATAAATCCAGCAGCAACATCACGGCAATATCGCGGCCATCATGCCGGTGGCTCATGTTAATGCGCGGATCAGGCTGCACTCCGCACTTGTAATCAATCAGAGAACGAATGGCGACATCCAGATCCAGCTCACTCCCTTCTTCCTGATAACGCACACGTACATATTGTTGTGGCTTGAGCATATCCAGGATTTGTTTTAAGCGTTTCGCCAGTGCTTTATGTTTGTTCAGGATGACATCAATATCTTTAGCATTGGCGGATGGATGAATCGACTCGTATAAACTCACCCAGTCGGGTTTGAATGTTTTAGTGTTATAGTCCCATTCCGGATAATGGCGGGGTGGCAATTTGTCGACTTCCAGTTCTTCTGGTTCAACATCCCGGTTGTCATCAAAGGCTTCCTCTTCGTCGCCTTCTTCGATAAATACCCACATATGGCGATTATCATCGCGGTAATCCACCTCGGTATTTTCAAAGCGGATATGGGGAGATTGATCACTTTGCAGACGGGTACGTGCAATAAATGAAACCGCAATATCGGCCATAACTTTAGTGCTGGCGCCATCGGCTTCTACTGCCGTATAAAATTGCGCCACAAAATCCAGAATAAACTCATTTTTATAACCATGATTTTCATCCAGAATTGCGTGTGATAACATCGCCAGGCGGTGACGTATACAGGATTCTTTCTCCGGATGACAGTCACATTCAACGGGTGTGGGGTGCAGAGCCTGTAAGTATTTACGTAACCCCGGATATTCCTTGAGCATTAAGTATTCTACACGCGAGTCTTCGAGGTGCTCGATGGCAAGCCGTTGGAACGGGCTGAAATTGTCAGCGATGATGGCCGTAGTCCATTTACGATGCGCGGCGATGTGGGCGATAGTTACCCGGTAACGATCGAGTCCGGATACACCGTTTATGTCATCATAAACATCGGGCACGCGAATACCCAGATGATCATAATAAGGGACAGGTTTTCGGATCTCATCGAAACCCAGTGAGAAAGGGATAAAATAAGAATTATCCCGCCACATGCTGCGCAAATACATATCGAGTTTTCGCTCATTATCCATGAACAGCGTTCCATGACGTTCACGCTGCACCACGGCTCTGCTGTCAGCCGATTGTAAACTGAAGTAATCTTTCTGGCGTTCCGGGTGCTTGTTATAATTGCGCACGCCGTATTCGATCCAGTGTTTTAAACCTTCCAGTGATAACTGGTTCAGCAAGTAGGGGATTTGCTTTAATAGTTCAGGAAAGCCCTGGCTGGAGTGCGTTTTATGAATACCATGAACCGAAGTGGTCGTGCTTTCCATCATCTCGAAAATAATATCGAGAAAATACTGCATCTGCTCCAGTGTCCCTAATCGGCGGGAGGCTTCCGGCAGGCACTGCATAAACGGCGGAATGGCCTTGCCATTCGGGGTGCGTGACATATCCCATACACACTTGGAAACGATTTCCAATATGGGTTCACCCAGACGATGGGCGATATCCGGCATTTTTTCCAGATAAATCAGAACCGGTTCAAAGCCACGCCCGATCATACAGATCAGCGAAGCGCCGGACAGGTATTTTTCGATTCCGTCGTGGCTTAGATTACGCAAGGCATCCTTAATGCAGTCATCAAAACAATCGTCCAGTTGGGAGAAACTACATTTAAGCCTGTCGCGATAAACGTGTAAGGGAGTATCGTTCATAATGTTTCAACCACCATTGAATTTCCGGGAGTGTCATTCCCCGCAGCTTGCAGCGAAAAACGGTAGGATGGGTAGAGCGAAGCGCGAAGTCCAGTAGGGAAATCCATCAGCATGCTACCACTTAATACCCCGCCCGCTTGCTGCGGGGTTGTTTATCTTCGCGTAGGGAGGCTTTATGACGGCAAAATATTTTAATATTTATGCAAAGACGGCATCAATAGCATGATCTAATGTGCTGCGAATATCGGCGTCATCGGTGATCGGTCGTACCAGCGCCATGCGGCAGGCAGCTTTGGCGTCGATACCTTTGTTCATTAAATTCGCGGCATAAACCAGCAGCCGGGTTGAAATACCCTCATCCAGGCCATGGCCTTTCAGATTGCGGGCAGTATGTGCAACCTTCACCAGTTTGTCAGCGTTGTCTTTGTCAATACCGGCTTCTTTAACCACAATCGCAACTTCAACTTCAGTATTCGGGTAATCAAAGTCCAGCGCGCTAAAACGCTGCTTGGTGGACTGCTTCAAATCTTTCATCAGGCTTTGATAACCCGGGTTGTAGGAAATGACCAACTGAAAATCCGGATGGGCGCCCACCAGCTCACCTTTTTTATCCAGCGGCAAGGTACGGCGGTGGTCGGTAAGCGGATGAATCACAACCGTGGTGTCCTGGCGCGCTTCAACAATTTCGTCCAGATAACAAATCGCACCAATACGAGCGGCGATAGTTAAGGGGCCATCCAGCCAGCGGGTGCCGTTGGCATCCAGCAGGTAGCGGCCGACTAAATCCGAGGCGGTCATATCTTCGTTACAGGCTACCGTAATGAGAGGTTTACCGAGTTTCCAGGCCATGTGTTCAATAAAGCGGGATTTGCCACAACCAGTGGGGCCTTTGATCATAACGGGTAAACGAGCCGCATAGGCGGCCTCATATAAAGTCACTTCATCAGCCTGTATTTCGTAAAAGGGTTCTTCGATTATTCTGTATTGTTCAATGTCGATATTTGACTGGTTCATAGAAATAGCCCTAATGGAGGTTGGTCTTGATTTTTAGGTATACGTATTCTAAATGGGTCTTGAGCATATACCAAACTTAAATATTATGATAACCATTCAGCTTACACCGAAGGAACAGCTAACAAATGTAGGTGGGCGCTGAGCAACGCGAAGCCCACAACAGGCACTTCCTTCAGTCGCCCAACATGTATGGGCTGTCATTGATTAATTGTTGGGCTTCGCGTTGCTCAGCCCAACCTACGGGTGACTCATCCCCTTGAACTCGAATCGCCCTGATTTAAGTTACTTGGAGTACGCTGTTTCTGTTGGTCTCGCCCGGGCGGGCTGAGTAGTTACAATATTGTGGGGATCAGGCGGGTATGGCGATTTATGTGAGAGCGGTCTTGGGGTCAATTCCCGCATCGTAACATTTCAAAAAACGTGTGGTCGCACAAGAAGCCCCTGAATCCACCGATAAATAATAATAAAACATACCAATTAATGGTATATACTCCCAGCATGACATGGACTGTTTACCTGACCCGCAAAGCGCATAAGCAACTGGCCAAATTGCCGCGATCCATCCAGGACTTAGCCGACCTTGCGGTGGCCGATCTGGAAGAACAAGGCATTAACCCACAAGGGTGGAACACCTTGAAAACAGGCGATGATGAATACCGCCTGCGGTTGAGCTACCGTTACCGAATGCGCTATTGCGTTACCGATAAACAGACCTTAGAAATCGAAGTATTTTATGTCGGACACCGACGGGAGGCTTATCGATGAGCCAAGCACTCAAGATCCACCATGACTTGGGCGATGTGGTCCTCAAGCCCAGTGGCAAAGTGAATCAGGCGCGCCTGAAAAAGATGATCTGCTCCACACTGGATCAATACCTGGCGGAAGATCGTGTGCTTGCCAAGACGCTTCACGCTGAGGCGAAACACCGTCACGGCAACCACTACCGCACCCCCGGCTACTACCTGCGTCTGTACCGCCAACGTGCCGAACTGACGCAAGTCCAGCTAGCCGACAAGGCCGGTATCCGCCAGCACCATCTCTCCGAGATGGAAAACAACAAGCGCGTATTGGGTAAAGTCAATGCGAAGAAACTGGCGGAAAGCCTGGACTGTGATTATCGGAAGCTGCTGTAGGGGGGGGGG
>VAOZ01015945.1_pt1 | contig 10996 bp, 11 predicted proteins | sample 3394041 | NCBI WGS metagenome assembly VAOZ01 (sample SAMN08290431, study PRJNA428436) | hydrothermal vent metagenome | isolation source: Deep-sea hydrothermal vent chimney | place: Indian Ocean: Southwest Indian Ridge
AGCTTGTCGAAGGAAGCTTGTCGAAGGATGAATAGATTAAATACTATATTCACAGCATTTCCACGCTCATGGTTCGACAAGCTCAGCACGAACGTGGAAATTTACAAGTGTACTGGTATTTGGAACGCTTATTTAGTCATAAAGAGCTTGCCTTAAATTCCGTGTTATTGTCAGTCATTACGCATAGCCTGAAAAATCTCCAGCATGTCCTTTTCAACTTTTTTCATCACCGGTTCCAGTTTAGGATAGGTTTTGTCGGTAAGCTGGCGTGGATTAGCGGCAACGATCAGGGTGTCCTCGCCTTCAGCAAAAATAGCTATTTTGAAGGGTAGATAGGGAATGAGCTTTGGGTAGTCATTACTAAGGCGGGTAACCAGATCTGCCTTGCCGAAAAAGACCACTCGGTACCTGTCGGTGACGTACCCACTATGGGTCAGACCGATATCCACACGTTGCACCCGGCTGACGGTATAACCATGATTTCGAATGCTGTCCTGCAATTTAAGCATGGCCTCGGGGAAGTTCAGATCGGTGCGCGCCATGAGCAGGTTGTCAGCCTGACTCGGGGTGCTGACAGACAGACCGAAGATGAGGGCGAGGAAGGGCAGGAATTTTTTCATAAGGTGGCTTCCTCGATAATGGAAATATAGACTTTGCTCATGTTGTCGCAGAGTTTGTTGAGTTCATCATTGTTGAACAGATAACTCAGGTGCTTGGGATTCAGGGCATAGACCATGACCTTGCCATGGCGCTTGACCACGGTGACCCGGCAGGGCAGGAACAGGCCGACGCGAGGGTCGACGGCGAGTGCGGTGTTGAGTAACTGGAAGTTGCAGAAATAAATAATGACCTTGTTGTGATCTTCCTGTGCTTTTTTGACCAGCCCACTGTCAAGAGTCTGAATGCGGATGATGCGGAAATTCTCGCCGATAATGGCGCGTTTCAGTGCGGCGATGGTTTCTTTCATACCGTAGGGGGATTCATATGCCACTGTCAGCTTGTTATGACCGGGTTCAGGGTGGGTCCGGATTGGCGCCTGCTTTTCAAAGCTGCGGATAAAACTGACGATGTCGTTAATATCCTGCTCGCGGAGTCCCTGTTTGAGGAAGGAGACCATGGGGGTGCCCTCGCGCCCATTCATCAGGGTGGCCTTGATCATCTGATCAGAGGCGGCGTATAGAAAGCCCTGGTTGTTTAGGGCAGGCGCGATAATAGGGAGATCCCGCGGACGAGAAAAGGTTACGCCGGTTCCTCTCCCGCCCTTACCCTTTTTGCCGTGGCAGGTGGCACAATTTTTCTGGTAAAGAATGCGGCCTTTTAGCGGATCACCGCTGACCTTGATGGTGGGGTAACGAATGGGCTTGCCCGGCGCCCAGCTGCGGATATGCCGGACGAGGGCTCTGACCTGTGTATCGCTGAAGTTTTTGAAGGCGGGCATGACGCGCCCCGGGCGGCCATTGCGAATGGTGCGTTCAAGAAACTGATCACTGACCGCATACTGGAAATCGGGCAAGGCCAGCGGCACGCCCACGCCACCCTTGCCCTGGTTACCATGACAGACGGCGCAGTTTTCTGCATATAGGGCGGCCCCGTTTTCATCAGCGGAGGCGGGCAGGCTGATAAAAAAGGCCAGAAGCAGTGTAATGGACAGGCTTTGGTGGCTCAGACGCATGGATTAATCCCAGTTTATATGGTAATTAGCAGGGTAAGTAATGTTCGGAAACCACCCTGGATTGTAATTCATTCAATATCTACAATAATATAACTAAAATACAAATAATCACAATCACGGCATTTAATGACATGAAGCCTTTTGCTGAATCGTGTGAGCAGAACAAGGATCCGATTCTTGTTGTGCTCAATGAACAGTTTGCGCATGTAAAATGTGTACTGGAGATTGGCAGCGGCAGCGGCCAGCATGCGGTGTACTTTGCCCGCCACCTTCCCCATCTGCACTGGCAGACCAGCGATGTACGTGATCGGCATGTGGGTATCCAGCAGTGGATTGATGACGCGGATCTTGGCAATCTTGCCTCACCGCTTGAGCTGGATGTCAGTCAGGCACAATGGCCAACGCTGGAAGTGGAAGCCGTGTTCAGCGCCAATAGCGTGCATATTATGGCCTGGTCCTGTGTGAAAAAAATGTTTGCCGGTGTCGCGCGTATATTACAGACGCAGGGTTTGCTGTGTCTGTACGGGCCGTTTAACTATGGTGGCGATTACACCAGCAAAAGTAATGAGGAATTTGATGCCTGGCTCAAGATGCGGGATCCGCAAAGCGGTATTCGTGATTATGAAAAGCTGGTCGAACTGGGACGCCAACATGATCTGCGTCTGGTGCATGACTATGACATGCCCGCCAACAATCGTATTTTAATTTGGCAGAAAAGCCGGGTGGTGGAATTTTAGCGTGATCGCCGTTTTGGCCGAAAAAATGGCTGTTATTTGAACAAGCGATGTGTGAATAGCGCAGAGAGCGTATTTAACACAATCGTTGTTTCAGCCAGACGCCAATATCCCGAATTTCCTCTTCACCCACGCTGTGCTGCATGGGGTAGCTGTGCCATTCGGGTTTGAATCCCATCTGTTGCAGATAAAGTCTCGATTGCTCACCCAAAGCATCGGCCACGACCGGATCATATAGACCGTGAGCCTGAAAAATAGGCAGATCGCGGGGCGCAAGCATCCCCTGAGCGGCCTCGGTCATGAGTGAGGCGGCCAGCGGCAGGTAGCAGGACAGCGCCAGAATGCCGCCCAGCGCGGGGGCAAAACGCAGACCACTGTAGAGTGCCATGGCGCCACCCTGTGAAAAGCCAGCAAGAATAATATTTTTTGCCGCCACACCGCGCTGTAGTTCCGTTTCTATTAGCGTCTGAATCAGCTGTTCTGCGCGTTTGATGCCCGCCTCATCCTGTCGCGCATCGGCCTGCAGGGCGTAGATATCATACCAGGCAGGCATGACTTCGCCGGCATTGATCGTCACCGGGAGGCGCGGGGCATGCGGAAAAACAAAATGAATACCGTGGTGTCGGGGTAGCCCCAGTTGCGGCACAATGGGTTCGAAGTCATGGCCGCTGGCGCCCAGGCCGTGCAGCCAGATGACGCTCCTGTTACCGCCAGGGTCGCCGCCATGAATACAGTCTAACGTTTTGCTCATGCTATCAGCGTCACATTGTTGCCCGTGCTCGCGCTGCAATGACGACTGAGCTCAGCAAACAGCTCAGCGCCGGTTTTTTCTTCCCGCCATTGATTCTTTTCAGAGTTAAAATCAAAATGAAATCCGCCCGTGCGGGTCGCAACCCAGATCTGCTGTAGAGGTGTCTGACGGTTGATGATGATCTTGCTGTTGTCCTCAAAATCTAGCGTGAGAATACCGCCAGCGGCTTCAAAATCAATATTGATGTTCTGCTCTTCAATGATTTCATCGAGGGTATCTTCAATAGCCGTGAGTAGCTCGTCAACCTTCTGATTAAATTCAGACTCATTCATTATTTTCGCGCCCTGTAAAGTTAATAGCGCTAATTCTACTGTAAATAGCGGGCATTAAAAAAGGTAGAATACCAAGGGGCATATCCGCCTTGATAACCACCCTTTAATGAGGGCTATCTCATCCTGGCTTTTCTCCCCCTGGGAGAGAAGGGATGGCTTCGATTTTAGCGTGCCCTAATTTCATGTCTTCAATGACTTCGATTAATAAAATATTTATGAAATCATAAGCTTACCAAACCAGTGAAATAGCTGAGACCCATGGCAGGAGAAATCGGGGGCGCCAGGGTTGCAAGAAAGACCCGCAGAAAGATGTTGGCTCGAAGTTGCAAGGTGCAGTCACCGGCATCAAACAGAACTGGAAATTGTAACTGCAAAGTTGCTATGGTGGCGGCTGTAAGTATTAGCAGCGTAAAGCGTATAATGCTGCTTTCTGATAACCGGTGGAGAACTTGGTGTGCCTGCTGAAGCTAAACAGGAAAGAAAACAGATGGCTGTCAGGTCACGATTTTTGTGCCTGGCGCTAATACTGTGCGCGTTAAGCGCCTGTGGGAAAAAAGGCCCCCTGTACCTGCCGCCCGGTATGGTCCCCGTGCTAAAACCCGTGCCGGAATCGACCGTGGAACCGACAACTGAATCCGCCACTGTGCCTGCGGCTAAAAATACCGATAAAACATCACCCGCAGTTAAATCCACGAGCAACTCTCAACCCTGATCCCGATGGATCGGGTGTTATCGACTATAAGATCCCTATCCTATTTTTAGAGAAGTTTTATGGACTACTTTACTTATCGCGACGGCCAGATGTACGCCGAAGAGGTGTCCGTCGATGAGATTGCCCGCATTCATGGCACACCCTGTTATGTCTACTCCCGGGCCACCCTGGAACGGCACTGGCGCGCTTTTGATGAGGCCTTTGCTGATCGTGATCACCTGCTTTGTTATGCCGTTAAAGCCAATTCCAACCTGGCGATTCTTAACCTGTTTGCCCGCCTGGGCTCAGGTTTTGACATTGTTTCAGTCGGTGAACTGGAGCGGGTGCTGGCGGCGGGAGGGGATCCTGCCAAAATAGTCTTCTCGGGCGTGGGTAAACGTGCCGATGAAATGCGCCGGGCGCTGGAAGTGGGCATTCACTGTTTTAATGTGGAATCAAAAGCCGAACTCGCGCGTCTGAATGCGGTGGCCGGGGAACAGGGCTTGCAGGCGCCGGTGTCCCTGCGCATCAATCCGGATGTCGATGCCAAAACCCACCCCTATATTTCCACCGGCCTGAAAGAAAATAAATTTGGCATCGATATCGGGCAAGCGGAGGCGGTCTATGTACAGGCAGTCGGGATGGCGCATATCGACATTCTTGGGGTGGACTGCCACATCGGTTCCCAGCTCACCGAGACCCGTCCGTTTCTGGATGCCCTGGAGCGGGCGCTGGCGCTGGTGGACAGACTGGCCGAGCAGGGTATCGAACTGGCGCACCTGGATCTGGGCGGCGGGCTGGGGATTCAGTATCGTGATGAAACGCCCCCCCTGCCCGCCGATTACATGACCGAGGTGCTGGCACAGCTTGAAGATCGGACCTTGAAAATCCTGATCGAGCCAGGCCGTGCGATCACCGGTAATGCCGGTATTTTGCTAACAAAAGTAGAATACCTGAAGCATACCGAACACAAGGATTTTGCCATTGTCGATGCGGCCATGAATGATTTAATCCGGCCTACGCTTTATCAGGCCTGGCAGGAGATTGTACCGGTTGCACCGCATGAGGGCGAGCGGCGTCATTATGATCTGGTCGGCCCCATCTGTGAGACCGGCGATTTTCTAGGCAAAGATCGCCCACTGGCACTGGCTGAGGGCGACTTGCTGGCCGTACGTTCGTCCGGCGCGTATGGTTTCAGCATGAGCTCCAACTACAACTCCCGCCCCCGGGCCGCCGAGATCATGGTGGATGGCGAACAGATACACGTTATTCGCAAACGCGAAAGCATCGCCTCTCTGTTCGAGCGGGAAAGAATGTTGCCCTGAATTTATGGAGAGCCCCACTAACTTAAAGACAATACTCAGTGAGTCCCTTGGGCGGACGCCTTCAACATGATTCGTTTTACAAAAATGCAGGGTCTGGGTAATGACTTCGTGGTCATCGACGCTATTAACCAGTCGCTCGAACTGAGTGCCGCCCAGTTGCGCTTTATTGCCGATCGCCACTTTGGGGTGGGCTGTGATCAGATCCTGCTGGTGGAGCCTGCCCGCCAGTCGCAGGTGGATTTCACCTACCGCATTTTCAATGCCGATGGCAGCGAGGTTGAGCAATGCGGCAATGGTGCCCGTTGTTTTGCCCGTTTTGTCCACGACAAAGGTTTGACGACAAAATCCGAGGTTTCTGTGGCGACCGCTTCAGGCGTTATTCATCTGCGTTTGCAGGAGGACGGCCGGGTGACGGTCAACATGGGCACACCGGTATTTTCACCTGCCCGTATTCCCTTTGTTGCTGAGGCCGAAGCCAGGCTCTATACATTGGAGGTGGGCGCTGAAAAAATCGAGCTCAGTGTGCTATCTATGGGTAACCCACATGCCGTGTTACGGGTCAATGATGTCGATTCGGCACCGGTGGTCGAGCTGGGTGAGCAAATAGAGTCGCACCCACGTTTCCCGCAGCGGGTCAATGTTGGTTTTATGCAGGTATTGGACAGGCAGCACATTCGTCTGCGGGTTTTCGAGCGCGGGAGTGGCGAAACCCTGGCCTGTGGCAGCGGTGCTTGCGCTGCTGTGGTGGCGGGTCGCCAACAGGGCTGGTTGGATGCTAAGGTGGCGGTCAGTTTGCCCGGTGGTGAGTTGCAGATTGATTGGCCGGGCGGGGATGAGCCGGTCATGATGACCGGATCTGCGGTCAGTGTTTATGAAGGTGAACTGAATTTATGAGTATTCAGCAAGAGAACAGCATGGATGACAAAGATCTGGAACACACCCTGGTGCGTTATTTGCGCGATCACCCCGGGTTTTTTGAACACCATCTGGATCTGCTGGCGGATATGATTCTGCCGCATGTGCATGGTGGCACGGTATCCCTGGTGGAGCGGCAGATCTCGGTGTTGCGGGAACAGAAAGAACAATACCGTCGGCAGTTACAGCAGCTTGTCCGGCACGCCGAGAAAAATGAAAAACTCAGCAAACATTTCAATGATCTGGTTCTGGCCTTGCTGGATGCCCGCGAGCTGGCCCAGGTCATCGACATTATCAACCAGCGTCTGCGACAGGAATTCGAGGCGGAGGCGGTGTCACTACGCCTGTTTAACACCGATCACCCGCATTTACGCACACGTCCGGACATGGTGGACTGGAGTGAACCGGCGCTGAGTACGTTCGAAAAAGTGATCAGTGGCCGTCGCCCCGTCTGCGGGACGCTGGCGTCGGTACAGGTTCATGCGCTGTTTAATGATGCCGCCGAAGGTATCCAGTCCACCGCATTGGTTCCATTACTGGTCAATGAACAGAGCCGGAAATGTTATGGCCTGCTGGCCATTGGTAGTCATGATGCCGGGCGTTTTCGAGCCGATATGGGGACCCTGTTTCTGTCTCATCTCGGCAAGGTTCTGGCTCGGGTGTTAAGTCAGCACCTGGAATGAATATTTAGTTATCGCCATGGACCAATATGCGCAATTCTTGATCGAAGAGTTTATCCGCAAGCTGAGAACGGAACGTCATTATTCACCCCGGACGCTGGAAGCCTACCAGCGTGATCTGCAAAAACTGCTTCATTTTTGTGAACAGGCGGGAATTGAAAACTGGGCTGCTCTGGAGCAGGTGCATGTTCGACGGTATATTGCGAGCCGCCATCGCCAGGGTATCAGCAGTAAAACCCTGCAACGGGAACTTTCCGCTAGCCGCAGTTTTTTTGCCTGGCAGTTGAAAAACGAAAACCTGAAACACAATCCGGCCGTTGATGTGCGCGCCCCCAAAGCCGACCGCAAGTTACCCGAGACGCTGGATGCCGATCAGGCCATGCAGTTGCTGGAAACCCATCCGCAAGACAGCTTGCTGGTGCGGGATCACGCCATCCTGGAACTGTTTTATTCTTCCGGCCTGCGCCTTTCGGAACTGGCCGCCCTGAATCTGGTCGATCTGGAGATGAAGGAGGGCATGGTGGATGTCATCGGCGGCAAGGGGGCGAAGGACCGGCGTTTGCCCGTGGGTAAAAAGGCGCTGCTAGCTCTGAAACGCTGGAAACTTGAGCGTGCGAAGCTGGCAGCAGAGGCGCAACCGGCCTTGTTTGTGACGCGCCGGGGAAGGCGCATGGGTATACGCAATATTCAGTTACGGGTAAAAGATTGGGCGCGCAGGCAGGGGCTGGAGACAAACCTGCATCCGCACATGCTGCGGCACTCGTTTGCCAGCCACCTGCTGGAGTCCAGCCATGATCTGCGCGGAGTGCAGGAACTGCTGGGGCATGAGGATATTGCTACCACCCAGATCTATACCCACCTTGATTTTCAGCACCTGGCAGATGTGTACGATAGCGCTCATCCGCGTGCGCACAAGAAAAAAATTGAAGGCTAGGAGCCTGTCGGCGGGGGTATCCCCACGAATATTTTTTAAAAGCCAAAAATTTATCTGTCCGCCAATGAACGCGAATATACGCCAATAAGGGCAACAGCGTTGATGGTTGTATTCTGTGCTTTAGGCACATCAACATTAGATATATCGCGGATATTTCTTTTCGCTTCTTCGACCCTGGCATTATGTCGGGTAATGGTCTTTAATAAATCGTGAATATTTCGTTGAATATTCAGCGTTACTGAGTTATAACCATGTCCATGCCGCCAAAGCCCGTTGAAACCACCCCGGACGACATCCGCGTCGGCATCCTTGATGCGGCGGAAGCGCGCTTTCGTGTCTATGGCCTGAATAAAACTACCATGGCTGAAATTGCCTGCGACATGGGTATGTCAGCCTCCAATCTTTACCGCTATTTCAAAAACAAGCAGGATATTGCTGCGGCCTGCGCCTGTCGCTGCATCGATACCCAGATCGCTCTATTGCGCGATGTGGTGCGTACTGCCGGGCTTTCTGCGGCGGAGAAACTGGAACGCTGTGCGCTGGAGATGTTGCGTTATACCTGGGAAACGGCGCACGATCAGCCCAGGATCAACGAACTTGTCAACCATGTCATTCTTGAGCACCGCGATATGGTGCATGACAAGGTACAGGAATCCTGTTCCCTGCTGGCCGAGGTGCTGGCTCAGGGTAACGAGTCAGGCGAATTCGAGGTTGCGGATGTGGTGAAAACGGCGGAAACCGTACATGCTGCGCTGAAAATGTTCCATGTGCCCATATTCATGAGTCTTTACTCGCACGAGGAACTCTTGTTGCGGGCGCGGGATGTGGTGACCTTGCTGATTGTCGGCCTGCGTGGCCGGGATCATGAGCTGGGCCGATAAAAAAATTTACTGGATGACTGAATATTAATCAGATCATTCAGACTTTAATATTAAGAAAAACCCGGTAAGGGAGTGATGAGTATGCGGCGACTGGAAGAGCACTTTGGCGAATGGGTGTTGAAATACCGTTGGCTGGTGATCATCGTTTCTCTGATTCTGGTATTTCTTGCGGCGGCAGGCATGAAAAATCTCGCCATGTCGACCGATTATCGGGTCTTCTTCAATGCGGACAATCCCCAGCTGCGGGCTTTTGATGCGCTGGAAAACACCTACACCAAAAATGACAACGTCATGTTTGTGCTCACGCCAAAAAGCGGAAAGGTGTTCAGTCGTGATGCCCTGGAGGCCGTCGCGGCGCTGACAAAAAAAGCCTGGCAGATGCCCTACTCTATTCGCGTAGATTCTATTAGTAACTTCCAGTATAGCGAGGCCAGGGGTGATGATCTGATCGTCCGCGATCTGTATAAAAATGCGCAGCAGCTCAGTGACGCGCAGATGAAAAAAATTCAGAAAATAGCGCTGGCCGAGCCACTGTTGGCGGGCAGACTGATTTCACCCGGCAGTAAAGTGACCGCAGTCAACGTGACTATCCAGCTTCCTGGTAAGAGCGAAATGACCGAGGTACCAAAGGTGGTGACCGCTGCACGCAAAATGGCGGATGAAATTCGTTCGGCCTACCCGCAGATGGAAGTCAGATTGACCGGCATGATAATGATGAACAATGCCTTCTCGGAATCGGCCATGGGTGATATGAAGAGCCTGGTACCGCTGAGTTTTCTGCTGATGATGGTGTTTCTTGCGGTTCTTCTGCGGGACTTTCAGCGCGGCTTGCCGGCTTTTCTTGTTATTATGAGTACACTGGCCGGCATCGGCGCACTGATAAGTATGGGCAGTCTGTCCATGCCTGTGATGGCGATCCTGCTGCTGGCGGGATTTGTTCTGCTGCTGTGGTCGTTTCCGGCGACCATGTCGACCCTGCTGGTGATTATATTGTCCATTATTGCGGCGATGGGTATTGGCGGGCATCTTGGTTTTCCGATTACGCCTCCTTCGGCTTCGGCACCGACCATTATCCTCACTGTGGCGATTGCCAATTCAGTGCATATCCTGATCACACTGTTGTTTGAAATGCATCACGGCAAAGATAAGCGTATGGCAATCAACGAGAGCCTGCGGATTAATTTACAGCCGGTATTTCTGGCCAGTATTACCACGGTGATTGGTTTTTTAAGCATGAATTTTTCTTCGGTCCCACCTTTCCGGCAGCTGGGAAATTTTGTTGCCTTCGGCGTGGTGGTTTCCTTTATTCTATCGATCAGCTTTCTGCCTGCATTGATGTCCCTGTTGCCAATAAAGGTACGCGCAGTTGAGGAAGGCAAGGATACCCTGATGATCCGCCTGGGTGATTTTGTTGTGCGTCGGCGCAATCATCTTTTATACGGAATGACTGCGCTGGTTATTATCCTGGTAATGTTTATTCCACGTAATCAACTGAATGATGTTTTTGTGCACTATTTTAATGATTCGGTGCCCTTTCGAGTCGATTCGGATTACACCACCAGCCATCTTACCGGTCTTTATACGGCGGATTATTCTCTGCCGGCCGGTGAAAGTGGCGGCATTAACAATCCAGCATACCTGCGTGAGGTAGAAGCCTTTGCCCAGTGGTGGCGAAAACAGCCGGAAACCATGCACGTTAACAGTTTTACGGACATCATGAAGCGCCTGAATAAAAACATGCATGGTGATGATCCAGCCTGGTACCGTCTGCCGGATAAGCGAGATCTGGCGGCGCAGTATCTACTATTGTATGAAATGTCCCTGCCCTATGGGCTGGATCTCAACAATCAAATCAGCGTGGACAAGTCCAAAACCCGACTTACAGTGTTGTTGAAAACCCTGTCGAGTAACCAGGTGTTGGCGCTGGATAAACGCGCACATGCATGGCTGGAAAAAAATACCCATATCATCAAGAATGCGATCAGCAGCGGTCCAACGCTGATGTTTGCACACATCGGTCAGCGCAACATCAAACAAATGCTGATTGGTACTACGGTTGCGCTGATCATGATTTCCATGAT
>VAOZ01087557.1_pt1 | contig 10990 bp, 8 predicted proteins | sample 3394041 | NCBI WGS metagenome assembly VAOZ01 (sample SAMN08290431, study PRJNA428436) | hydrothermal vent metagenome | isolation source: Deep-sea hydrothermal vent chimney | place: Indian Ocean: Southwest Indian Ridge
ATTTTTAATGCAGTCGCTTCCTGTATAGGTGTGCTATTTCCCCCGTCTTCAGAAATAATCCCCTGACGGAGAACGCTTAGTGGTTGCTCAATCAGATCAGTAATCATCATGGTGCCTAGTTTGGTTTGTGGGTAACCAAATAAATCTTTGACGACAGTATTAGTATCCTGGATATATCCATGCTCATTAAAAGTTAACATGGCGTCAGCCATATTGTTTATTATCGTCGACGTATAATATTCTCTGTCAGCCAGAGTTTTTTGACGTGCAACCAGTTGCGTGCGCATTTCTTCAAGGTTTTCTGCAAGATCAGCGATTTCCTGAATTTTTGAGCTGGTGTATATGCTTTTATCATGATTGTTTACGACCTCTTTTGCCAAGAGCCGCAAATTGTTTAAGGGGCGGGTCAAGCGTGAAGAGACTAAAATAATCACCAGCGCAACAATTACAATATAACTGAGTGTGATGATGAGTATCTGCTTGTTGATTTGGTGAAGATCGTCATGAATTAATTCTTCGCAAAAACCCAGCTTGAGTGTTCCGGCAGGATCACCTGTTCTACTGAAGAAAGGAACAGCGATGTAATAAGTATTATCCTTGCTGTTATCAAAAACAAAATCCTCCTTGAAATGTTTATCGTTCTCGGGATTGGTTGTGTAAATAATTTTGTTGCTTTCGTCGGTGACTGCGGCATAAGTTACGTTCCCGGCAACTAATAAATCCTCAAACAAGACTTTAAGTTGATCGGGCCGCCCGCGAACATTGGCGTTTCCAATCTGGTTGGCAAGCAAGCTGGAGGTGGTGCGCGCTTGATCAATAAACCCTGATTTAATACTTCGACTGACTGTTTTAAGGGTTAAACTAAAAACAAGCAAAGTTGTTAAGAAATAAACGAATAGTATGCTTATATTCAGGCGAAAACTAAATTGATTCATGAATTTCATCGTGAGAGGGTTCCAGACCATATTTTTCGGGTATTATCCAGGGTTTTATTTTGCATCGTTTCGAGCCACATAAATGAAATAGTATTTTTAATTTCTTTTATGCGCTTCTGCAGCTCATGCTTGTCGTCAATTTCTGGAATTTCACGTTTTCCCGAGCGGAACATCTCTGTTTTCAGGCGGCGCTGATATGAGCGCGCTGATAGAAAAACAATTTTCTGTAAGAATACAACATAGAGCAACGGGTCTGAACGGTTGATAATGGGATGTATCTCCTGGCCATCAAGTTTGATGGGATAGCCAAGATAGAGTTTTCGTATATCGCCTATAGATAGCTTTTTGATGGGTACGTCGGTATTACTGACAATAACCAGAGTTTTTACCCGATCAGTCGCAATCACCCTGGTGGTTGCAAGAAAAACAATTAGAATCGAAGTATAGATGCTCAATTTTAATCTGCTCATGGAAATATGGTGCTCCATTGCAGGGTAAGGCTACTAAATTTATTGCTAACTTTTCTTGCATCGCTGTATTCCAGATTTACTGCCTGATTTTTGGTAAAATCATAGCGTAAGCCCGTGACAACTTGCTGGTTTATGAAACCAGGGAATAAAGTAAGATAGGGGTCATCATTTTCTCCCCATGCATTTTCCACTCGTCCGTAGGCGGTCCAGTGAGTGAAGATATCCTGTTCATATTGCAGGTAGGCATTAATAAAATTGCCCGTTATTTCATGTCCAGATGGGCTGACTAAATAGAGTTTCCTCATCATGACCTTCATGGAACGCGTCCCAGCGTAAATGATCGGCGCAGGCAATCCTTTCGCTACTTAAACTGACACTCAGCTTGGCGCCAAACTCTACCGGCTTATTCAGCTTGCCTCGAATTATTGGCCGCACATACGGTTGGCGGACACTGACAATGCGATGATCACCGCTATCTATACTCCGTGTTGCACACTTATTTAAAATAATATCAACAAGTTATCCTTTTTGATGAGACCCCATTTAATTTTGTAACTACTCAGCAAAAAACCAAAGAAAGTGCTTGACAAGGTTTTGCGATAATTTCTTCTGTTTTGGTGACGGCAACCTCCCTACTATTATAGCCCTTTACATGCGTCGTAAGAAGCATGCTACAGATTTTTTGTGGGTACTGTTAGGGCGGATCCGAATCATTTTTTTTAAACGCCTCAGATTTGTTTACAGGGGTCAAAATGTCGTTCTGAAAACCCGTGCGATAGTGACCTCATTCAAGATCATAGGGATGCGGGGCGTTGAAGATAGAAGATATTGACAAGGCACAGCAGAAGATATCCGGTTGTTTCCGCTCTTATGGAAGGGGCCAAGATCTTCTGTCGGGTTCGCAGCTACCGGTCGACTGGTCGCAAGCAGGGCATGACGGCAACTCAGGCATTGACACTGCTTTTTCAAGGCAAAAATCCGTATTTTCTAGAAAGGGACGTGGCCTGACAGGCGTGTTCATGACAGAATGGGCTAATAGTTACTGAGAATCTTGAATAGCGGAGCAAACACCATGCATGATGAACCACTGAACGACTGGGCCGTGGCCACCCTGGCCGTCCGGGCGGGTCAGCAACGCACAGCCGAACATGAACATGCCGAACCTATCTTTCCCACCTCAAGTTATGTTTTCGATAGCGCGGCCCAGGCGGCGGCCCGCTTCAATGGTGACGAGCCGGGCAATATCTATTCACGTTTTACCAATCCGACGGTACGTATCTTTGAGCAACGTCTGGCGGCGATGGAAGGCGGTGAGTGTTGTGTGGCGACGGCCTCAGGCATGGCGGCGATCCTGAGCACCTGCATGGGGCTGTTACAGAGTGGTGATCATATCGTTTCATCCAATGCCATCTTCGGCACTACTGTAGTGTTCTTCAACAAGTTCATGGCGCCTTTCGGGGTGCAAACCAATTATGTGCCGCTGACCGATTTGGGGGCCTGGCGCAAGGCGATCACGGCCAATACGCGTATATTGTTTCTGGAGACGCCCTCCAATCCGTTGACCGAGGTAGCGGATATTGCCGCGCTGGCGGCGCTGGCGCATGAACATGATTGCTTACTGGTGGTGGATAACTGTCTCTGCACCCCCGCCTTGCAACAGCCGCTGAAGCTGGGGGCTGATATCGTGGTTCATTCGGCGACAAAGTATATCGACGGTCAGGGACGTTGCATCGGTGGTGCGGTGGTGGGTAACCAGGAACGGGTGGGTGAAAAGGTGTTTGGCTTTCTGCGCACTGCCGGGCCGAGTATGAGTCCGTTCAATGCCTGGGTGTTTCTGAAAGGCCTGGAAACCCTGAGCCTGCGCATGCGCGCACATAGCCAGAGCGCCCTGGCGCTGGCGCAATTTCTACAGCAACATGAAAATGTTGCAGCGGTACATTATCCAGGGTTGGAAAGTCACCCACAACATGAGCTGGCCTGTTCCCAGCAAAGTGACTTTGGCGGTGTCCTGTCCTTTGAAGTCAAAGGTGGCAAACACGCTGCCTGGAAGGTGATCGACGCCACCCGCCTGTTGTCCATTACCGCCAATCTGGGCGACGCCAAGTCCACTATCACCCACCCGGCGACCACTACTCATGGCCGCCTGACGGATGAAGAACGGGCGCAGGTCGGCATTACCGATGGCCTGATCCGTATTTCCGTCGGATTGGAGGATATCAAAGATATCAAGACCGATCTTGCCCGCGGGTTGGGCTAAAAAATATTTGTATTCAGCACCCTTGCCGGAAGCCATTATATGTAGGTTGGCGCTGAGCCATGATCTTGATGGCAAAGCCCAACAGGCCTGGCCTATCATTGAGTGAATTGTTGGGCTTCGCTATCAAGATCATGGCTCAGATAGGGTAGAGTGGGCACGGATTTTATGTACCACAGGCACTTCCTTTGGTCGCCCACGCGTTAGTTTGTTTTTGCGTAACTATTCAGCATACTGGGGCGAGGTCGTCAACCATTTGTCCAGCTTAAGTTACTCAAGCCACGCCTGTTGGGCGACCGAAGGAAGTGCCTGTGGTGCTTCGCGTTGCTCAGCGCCAACCTACATACGAGGTTCCCTGACAATTATGCTGAATAGTTACGTTTTTGCTATTAATAATGTCTGAAGCCTTGAATTTCTCTGCGTGGACGACGGAAGGGCCTGTGGGCACAAAACCCGTGCCCACCCTACAAGGGCTACATAAAGTAAAGTGCCAGGAACGAGGAGAGAAATGCCAGGAGCAAATGAGATGGGCAAGAGTTTAACGTTAACCTATAGCCCCTTCCAGGGGCTTTCATCATACCACCCGCTCTGCGGGTGCTTGTTCAGGAACAGTTATTGATAACTGTTTTTGAAGTCCTCACGGGTGAATTATCGGAACAGGTCCAATTGCGGATTTCAGACTGAATATGTCAAACCTGAATATATCGGTTTTCGATACTCATTGTCATCTGAATGATAGGGCGTTTGATTCTGATCGTAATGGGGTGCTGGAGAGCTGCCGGGAAAAAGGCATCGGTTATATGCTTGTGCCAGCCGTTGCCCGAACAGGCTGGGATGGCCTGCTGGATTTATGTCGGCAAGAAAAGGGGTTGTACCCGGCGTTGGGGCTGCACCCTATTTTTATTGAACAGCATGAGCGGCAGGATCTTAAGCAACTGGAACAGTATCTCGCCCAATACCAACCTGTCGCAATGGGTGAAATCGGTCTGGATTTTTTCATCGACAGTCTGGACAAAGACCGGCAGATGTATTTTTTTAGTACACAATTGGATATCGCGCGTGGCGTAAATCTGCCGGTGGTGTTGCATATCCGCAAGGCCCATGATCAGGTTCTGTCGCTGTTGCGCAAGCACCCTGTTGTCGGGGGTTTTGCCCACGCCTTCAATGGCAGCTTGCAACAGGCGCAGCAGTTTATCGATCTGGGCTTTAAACTTGGTTTTGGCGGCATGCTGACCTATGAACGTTCTCGCAAAATTCGTGAACTGGCGCGCGTACTGCCGCTGGAGTCCATCGTACTGGAAACTGATGCACCGGACATGACGGTGGCCGCACACAGAGGCGAGCGCAACAGCCCTGAATATATTATCGACTGCCTGAATGTGCTGGCAGAACTGCGTGACGAAGAACCGCAGCTTATCGCTGAGCGTACAACCGGCAATGCGTTCGAGGTCTTGGGAGTTGTCTGATCGGGAATACCAGCAACGTTTTGGCGGTTTGCGCCGGCTTTATGGGGATGCGGCCTTTGCTTTGTTGCCACAGTGGCACTTTTGCGTCATCGGCATCGGTGGCGTGGGTTCCTGGGTGGTCGAGGCCTTTGCCCGTTCCGGGATCGGTCATCTAACTTTGGTGGACTACGATGATATTGCGGCGACGAATATCAACCGCCAGTTGCACAGCCTCAGCGAGACGCTGGGCCAAAAAAAAATTGCGGTAATGAAAGAACGGGTGTGGCAGATTAACCCGGACTGCCAGGTCGATTTAATTGATGATTTTCTGACCATGGACAATCATGTGGAAATTCTTTCCCGGGGCTATGACTATGTGCTGGATGCGATTGACAGCATAAAATTCAAGGCGGCGTTGATTTATTATTGTCGGCGCAACAAAATTCCGGTTATGACCACTGGTGGGGCGGGGGGACTGACCGATGCGACGATGATCCGGATCGATGATCTCAGCCGGACCTGGAATGATGCGCTGGCGGCAAAAGTCCGCGCCCGCCTGCGCAGTGACTATGGTTTCAGCCGGAATCCGAAACGCCGTTTCGGAGTGGATTGTGTTTATTCCACCCAGCAACCCGTCTATCCTAAAGAGGATGGCCGCGTCAGCCATGAAAAGCCGGGAGTCCATGGCCTGTCGCTGGACTGTCATCTGGGGTATGGCGCCTCATCCTGTGTGACCGCCAGTTTTGGTTTTATGGCGGTAGCTCATGTCATTAACAAAACCCTGAGTAAAAAAATCGGATAAAGAAGATGAACAAAAGGGCGGCGCAGACACGGTCGAAGAGATCCGCGATGTCCTGCGCTTGCCGACGCCCCATCTCAGCATGTTGACGGTCGATGGGTGGGGGCAGCGGGTTGTCGCTTTCCGCGCAGCGGAAGATTCTAGTCCCTCGTCCCTTATGAAAGGATTGTTGCTTATTAAATAAAGTGTTAGTATGCGTCAAATTGTATTTCAGTTGAAGTGGGCCTTGAGCCCACTTTTTATTTACAGGTTGTCAAAATGCTGGAAGGGAAGCTGACCGGACTGGTTGCCTCGGCCGTAGAGGCGCTGGGACTCGAACTGGTCGGGGTCGAATATCTTGCTCAGGGCGCGCACTCCGTGTTGCGAGTCTATATTGATTCAGAACAGGGTATTACGCTGGATGACTGCAGCAGAGTCAGCCACCAGATTAGTGGGGTGCTGGAAGTCGAGGATCCTATTCGCGGCAAGTACAACCTGGAGGTGTCATCACCAGGCCTGGATCGGCCGCTGTTTACACTGGCGCATTTTGAACGCTTTGCCGGTCAGGGTGTAAAATTGCGTCTGCGCCGGCCAGTCAATGGCCAGCGCAAGTTCAAGGGTGTGATTGCGGCGGTTGAAGACGGGCATATTCGGATAGCGCTGGATGATAGTCAGGCGTTAGAACTGGAGATAGACGAAGTTGAAAAGGCGAATCTGATTTCCGAGCTGTGAGCCAAACGGCGTGTCGGACAGCGGCAAACGAATTCGTAGAGCAGGCATCAATATTGATCACCATTAGGTAGATTAACCACGGTGGCAGACAAAATGGTGCGACGGAGATGAGTAAATTGAAACAGGGGCTGGATCATGAATAAAGAGATTTTGCTGGTTGTTGATGCGGTTTCCAACGAAAAGGGTGTTGACAAAAGCATAATCTTCGAAGCCATCGAGATTGCTTTGGCAACGGCAACCAAAAAGCGTTATACCAATGATGTGGATGTGCGCGTGGATATCGATCAGGAAACCGGTCAATACAAGACCTTCCGCCGCTGGGAAGTGGTGGAGGACGATGCTATGGATCAGCCTGATCATCAGACCACGCTGAGTGCGGCACAGTATGAAAATCCGGATCTTCAGGTTGGCGATTTCGTCGAGGAAGAGATCGAATCGGTAAAGTTTGGCCGCATTGCAGCACAGACGGCAAAACAGGTCATTGTGCAGAAAGTACGTGAAGCCGAGCGCAAGCAGGTGGTGGAAGCATATCGTGAACGTATTGGTGAGCTGGTCATGGGCGTGGTCAAGCGGGTGGAACGGGGCAACGTCTATCTGGATTTGGGTGGCAATGCAGACGCGATTATTCCCCGTGAGGAGATGATTCCGCGCGAAGCTATTCGCACCGGTGACCGGGTGCGCGGTTACATGAAGGAAATCAATGAAGAAGTTCGCGGTCCGCAGTTGTTTGTCAGTCGTACTGCGCCGGAGTTTTTGATTGAGTTGTTTAAAATCGAAGTTCCCGAAGTGGGTGAGAACCTGATTGATATTCTGGGCGCTGCCCGCGATCAGGGTTCCCGCGCCAAGATTGCGGTGCGTAGTAATGAAGCCCGGATTGATCCTGTCGGTGCCTGCGTCGGTATGCGCGGTTCGCGGGTGCAAGCCGTGTCCAATGAACTGGCGGGTGAGCGCATCGACATCGTGCTGTGGGATGAAAATGAGGCCCAGTTTGTTATCAACGCCATGTCGCCGGCCGTGGTGTCCTCCATTATTGTGAATGAAGATAAGAAGAGCATGGATATCGCCGTGGAAGAAGATCAGCTGTCGCTGGCCATTGGTCGCGGTGGTCAGAACGTCAAGTTGGCCAGTGAGCTGACCGGCTGGACCCTGAATGTGATGTCAGAAGCGGAGGCGGCGGAAAAATCTGAAGTGGAAACACAGAAATCCCAAAAAATGTTTATGGACATGTTGGACGTGGATGAAGAAGTGGCGGTGATTTTGGTGCAGGAGGGGTTTACCAGCATTGATGAAATCGCCTATGTCCCCGTCAGTGAGATGCTGGAGATCGAGGAATTTGACGAGGCCATCGTCGAGGAACTGCGAGGACGGGCCAAGGACATTCTGTTGACGCGCGCTATCAGTAGTGAAGAAGATTTGACGAGTGTGGAACCGGCTGACGATCTACTTAAAATGGCAGGGATGAATAAAGATCTGGCCTACCAGATGGCGCACAACGGTATCATCAGCATGGAGGATCTGGCTGAACAGTCAGTGGATGAACTACTGGAAATCGAGGGGCTTGATGAAGATCTGGCGGCGAAATTGATCATGACCGCACGTGAACCATGGTTTGCGGAAGAGCAGAGTAAATAATGCTGGCCCAGGGCAGGAGAATAACTTTATGGCTGATGTAACAGTCACACAATTTGCAGAAGTGGTGGGTATTTCGGTAGACCGATTGCTGATCCAGTTAAAAGAAGCTGGTGTCAGCATTACCGATGCGAATGCAAATATTAACGATGCTGAAAAAATGAAATTGCTGGGCTTCTTGCGCGATAAACATGCGTCAAACTCTGCCAATGAATCAAAGGCCGCTTCACCGCGCAAGGTGACCTTAAACCGCAAGTCGACCAGTGAACTGAAACAGTCTGCAGGGCATGGCAAGTCCAAGTCTGTCGTGGTGGAAGTCCGTAAGAAACGCACCTACGTTAAACGTGAAGATGTACAGGAAGAAGACACGGTTGCGGCGGAAAGAGCAAAGCTCGAAAAGGAGAAGCTGCTGGCTGAGCAGCGCCAGCGTGAGGATGATGAAAAACGCCGGCAACAGGAAATTGAAGCAAAACGTTTGATTGAAGAAGATGCCGAGCGTGAAAAAGTACGTCGGCTCGAAGAAGAAAAACGTAAGGCGGAAGAAGACAGGAAAACAGAAGAGGGTAAGAAGGCGGAACCGGCGGCCAGCAAGCCTGAGCCTGCCTCAGCGCCGGCAGCCGATACCCGCAGTAAGCATAAGAAATCGTCGGCCAAGCATGAACAGTCTGATCGGGATACCCGCTACGGGCGCAAGGAACTGCACGTTACGGCTGATAAGTCAGGCCGTCGCCGGAAAAAGCCAAAACGAGTGGCGAGATCGGCGGTTTCCGCCGCCGGCGAACATGGTTTTACCCGGCCGACTGCGCCCATCGTGCATGAAGTTCCGATACCTGAAACCATCAGCGTGGGCGATCTTGCGCAAAAAATGTCGGTAAAGGCCGCAGAGGTCATCAAGGTACTCATGAACATGGGTTCGATGGTGACGATCAACCAGGTGCTGGATCAGGACACCGCGATTCTGGTGGTCGAGGACATGGGTCACAAGGTCAAGTTGCTGGTAGAGGATGAACTGTCATCCCTGATTGAAGATAGCCAGGAAGGTGACAGGGTCGCCCGTGCGCCTGTGGTCACCATCATGGGCCATGTCGATCATGGCAAGACCTCATTGCTGGACTATATTCGGAAATCCCGAGTTGCCGCCGGTGAGTCCGGCGGCATTACCCAGCATATCGGCGCCTATCATGTGCATACGGATTCTGGCGATATTACTTTCCTTGATACGCCCGGCCATGCTGCGTTTACCGCTATGCGTGCCCGTGGCGCCAAAGTCACTGATATTGTGATTTTGGTGGTAGCGGCGGACGATGGTGTGATGCCGCAGACGCGTGAAGCGATCCAGCATGCCAGATCGGCGGAAGTACCGTTGATTATCGCAGTCAATAAAATTGATAAAGAAAATGCCGATCCGGACAGAGTCAAGAATGAATTGAGTCAGGAAGATGTGATCCCGGAAGATTGGGGGGGCGACACCATGTTTGCCCACGTCTCCGCCCACACCGGCGAAGGCGTGGATGCCCTGCTTGAAGCCATATCCCTGCAGGCCGAAGTGCTGGAACTGAAAGCGATAGCCGATGGCCCCGCTCGTGGTTCAGTCGTGGAATCCCGTCTGGACAAGGGGCGTGGTCCAGTGGCTACCATCCTGGTGCAGAAAGGGACGCTGAAAAAAGGCGATATTTTACTGGCCGGTCTGGAGTATGGCCGGGTACGCGCTATGCTCAATGATAAGGGCGAACTGGTGGACAGTGTGGGTCCTTCGATGCCCGTGGAGGTTCTGGGATTGTCCGGGACACCGATGGCGGGCGATGAGGCGACCGTGGTGGAATCTGAACGCAAGGCGCGTGAAGTGGCCATGTTCCGTCACAGCAAGTCGCGCGACATCAAGCTGGCGCGCCAGCAGGCCGCCAAACTGGAAAACATGTTCTCGCAGATGGCCGAGGGCGAAGTGAGTACGCTCAATATCCTGCTCAAAGCCGATGTGCGGGGTTCGAGCGAAGCGATTGCCGATTCCCTGAACAAGTTGTCAACCGACGAAGTGAAGGTGAAAATTGTCTCCAGCGGAGTCGGCGGGATTAATGAATCTGACGTTAATCTGGCGGTGGCTGCGGGCGCCATCGTGATTGGCTTCAATGTTCGTGCAGATGCAGTCGCCAGGCGCCTGATCGACGAAGAAAACGTGGACCTGCATTATTATAGCGTCATCTATGATCTCATCGATGAGGTCAAAGCGGCCATGAGTGGGATGCTATCGCCGGAAATCAAGGAAGAGATCATCGGCCTGGCCGAAGTCCGTGATGTCTTCCGTTCTCCCAAGCTGGGCGCCATTGCGGGTTGTATGGTGACCGAGGGCGTGGTCAAACGCCATAGTCCGATCCGTGTGTTGCGTGACAATGTGGTGATTTACGAGGGTGAGCTTGAATCTCTGCGCCGCTTCAAGGATGATGTTAACGAGGTTAAGCAGGGCATGGAATGCGGCATTGGGGTGAAGAATTACAATGATGTCAAGCCTGGAGATCAAATCGAAGTCTTTGAAATGGTCGAGGTTCAGCGCGAATTGTAACCAACACCGGACGTTCTCTTAAAGAACGTGAAGTTAGCAAGGACAATTCTAGCAGCATGCTGAAATAAAAAGGCCAGGCTGATTTAAACTGTGATTGGCAAAGCACCGTTCGTCCTGAGCTTGTCGAAGGAAGCTTGTCGAAGGAAGCTTGTCGAAGGAAGCTTGTCGAAGGAAGCTTGTCGAAGGAAGC
>VAOZ01156259.1_pt1 | contig 10972 bp, 10 predicted proteins | sample 3394041 | NCBI WGS metagenome assembly VAOZ01 (sample SAMN08290431, study PRJNA428436) | hydrothermal vent metagenome | isolation source: Deep-sea hydrothermal vent chimney | place: Indian Ocean: Southwest Indian Ridge
GCAACATCCGTCACATTGCCGGTAACATCGGCCACCGATGCATTGGCATGCTGCACGCTGGCGGAAATCTCCCGCGCCGCCGTGGCCTGTTCTTCCGCCGAAGCGGTAATCGCATCGGTGATATCGCCCACGCGACCGATGATCCCGGCAATATGGGTCATGGCATCCGAACTGGCGGTACTCTCCGTCTGCAAGCGACCGATCTGCTCGGAGATGCGCTCGGTTGCACGGGCCGTCTGATTGGCCAGTTCCTTCACCTCGCCCGCCACCACGGCGAAGCCGCGCCCGGCATCACCGGCGCGGGCCGCCTCAATGGAGGCGTTCAATGCCAGCAGGTTCGTCTGTTCGGCGATATCCGAGATCAGCTTGACCACCTGGCCGATTTCTTCCGTTGCCGCACCCAGATTGGCCACTGTATCCGTCGTTCCCGTCGCTTCGCTGACCGCCTCGGCGGTCATGCCCTGGGCCTCCCTGATCTGCCGCGTGACCTCGCCTATCGAGGCGGATAATTCCTCCGCCGCCGCCGCCACCATGGCGACGTTGCTGGAGGCCTGCTCCGAACCGTTTTTTGCCGCCTCCGCCTGACGGCTCGATTCCTCGGCCGCGGCGGCCATCGTTTGGGAACGCTCCTCCACCTGGCCGCTGGCGCCACCCAGTTGCCCCGTCACCCTGGCAATATCGTTCTCGAAGCCCCGGATCAGTTGCATATTCTCCCCTGTCTTCTTGTGGGTGGCAGCCATTTCATCCAGGTTGACGTTGACGGCATGGCCCACGCGTTTCATCTCCGTGGAAAGTCCGCGCACGTCGATACGCCGGTCCAGTATTCCGTGGCGCAGGGCGGTGAGCGAAGAATCAATTTCCATCATAAAGGCCTCAAGGCTATCGGCCAGCCGGTTCACCTCATGCGAGGCCTTGCCCAGATCGTCCTCGCAGGGGATGGGGAAGATTCTTTGTGTCAACAGACCCGTGGACCATTCATGTACCGTACCGGAAACATTCTTGATGCGGCGATGCAGAATGCCGCCAAACAACCATTGCACGATGATATTAATCAGGGTCACCAAAATAACCATGGCCCAAAGCTGGGTTCGGGTGGATGCCAGCGCGCCGCCCAGATCATCCATGTGTTCGTCCATATCAAACTTTTGCTGTTCACTCAAGCCGGAAAGATCCTGGATCAAGCCTGTAACGACCTGATCCATTTTGATCATCAGCGCGTGCGCCCTGGCCTGTTGTCCGGCGTTTCTGGCCTTTTTGATGTTCCCACCGAGATCGACGAGGTCGTTGAAGCGCGTCGCTACCCCCTGTAGTTGCTCTTGTCCACGATCCTGATAAATGGAGAGCAGGTTGCCCGTATCATCGTAGAACTCCTCCTCCGCCTTCTCTGCCTGCGCGGCAGCGCGCTTGTCATCCGTCCATGCAGCCTGCATAATATAGTATTGGGCAGTCAGCACATGCTCGCGCATGGCACCGCCAGTCAGCAGCTCGCCAATGGCCTTTGTCCTGATAACATCCAGGCTTTTTTGCACCTCACCGCTATGGTAGATAGCAAATCCCGTTTGCGCGATCACCTGTACGTTGATGATGGCAAACGCCACGATGATCAGCGCGCGCAGGCGAATTTTCATTAGCCCCCCCCAGATTGACCCCGTCTGACCGCCGTTGACCTGCTTTTGTTTCTTCTTTCGCACCCTCATGGTTTCGCTCCCTGACCTCATCCGTTTGCGCGCCCGTCCGGCGAAGGACGATCATCCGTCCTGCGGCCTATGCTCTCGTTTCCCGGCCCATGCCTCCTGTCCCCTTCCGTCTGATGCGCCAGCACATACAGCGGACTCTTCCTGTACATCTCGAAGATCTCCCGGCGCGATAGCCTGGCGCGCTGCTCCGCCGTGCCCTCGGCATCGGCCAGCTGTTTGTACAGGGCCTCCATTTCGTCGATCTTTTCACGGGTCATCTTGCGGCGCACGGCAAAATAACCTATGGCACGGCCATTCCCGTCACGCTGTAGCGTCATGGTCACGTCCACCCAGTAGGTATCACCGTTCTTGCAGCGGTTCTTCACCTGTCCACGCCATTCCAGACCCGTCTGCAGGCGATCCCAGCACCAGGCAAAGGCGATACAGGGCATGTCCGGATGGCGAACGATATTGTGTGGTTGACCCAGCAGTTCGGTCGCCGAATAACCGGCAATACGAATGAACACGTCGTTGACATAGGTGATAACGCCTTCGGTGTCCGTCTTCGAACAAATCCATTCATCGTCTTTCATGCCATCGTTCTCATGATTGGTGACCGGCAGCGTAAGGCGCATACTCGTTCTCCTTCCTGGAAATCCGTTGCAAACAAAAGCCCGGCGCGCGCAATCATCATGGCGACTCATGAACAGCGTGGGCGAGACAGGGTTATCTGCCGATGCAATAGTCTATCGCGGAAAGGGGGGGGAAGTTTAACCTGGACTATTCATAAATCGCCGTGATGATTGCACCGGGCCTTTGTTTGCAACGGATTCCGGGGAAGGAGACCGTAGCCATGCATACGGACGACCGACGAGGGATTCGGTGCGGACAAAGGAACAAGCAAGGGCAAGGCAGTATTTGTGAATAGTCCAGGTTAATGCTTTCAGGATGAAAAAAGTGAAGCAGCCCCGTACCCCTGTCGTATAGCCGCGCCGTAGACGCTTGCCCCAACTTGATGCAGACTTGCTCGCGGATAGAAATGAGAATGGCTCAGTATTTATTGGTTCAAGGGAGAGGCGAATGAAATTTCTGGTAGTGGACGACAGCAAGGCGATGCGCATGATCGTCAAGCGCACCTTGCGGCAGGCTGGATTCGGAGGTGCGGAAACCGAAGAAGCAGACAACGGCGCCAAAGGCCTGACCGCCGTTAAAGCCTCGCTGCCTGATTTTGTGTTGTGCGACTGGAACATGCCCGAGATGTCCGGCATCGAATTCCTGAAAGCCCTGCGGGCTGAGGGTTTTGATGTTAAATTTGGCTTTATCACCTCGGTAGCGACGCCGGAGATCACTCAGGAAGGCATGGACGCAGGCGCCGCCTTCGTGATCGGCAAGCCATTTTCGGCAGACAAGTTGAAATCCGCCATCGAAAGGGCGTAAGTCATGGCTGCGAAGAGGGGAACAGCGCAGTACTGGATGGGCATGTTCGTGCAGGCCACGGAGGGTTTCTCGCGCGACATGCTGGGGCTGGACGGGTGCCCGGTCCAGTCCAGCGGATCAGGGCCTGCCGAATCCGGACCAGGGGTCTATGTCACGCTGGTTGGCGATTCCGGCTCGGTGCAACTGGGGATCATTTCCTCGAAAGTCGGGTGCAAACAACTGGCTGGCATGTTGCTGGGTATGGAAGCGGAAGAGTGCGATGAAATCTCCGGCGCGGATATGGTCGATGCCTACGGCGAGATCATCAATATCGTGGCCGGAATGGTGAAACAGTTGGCGAACGAGGAGGATGCCAGCATTCATCTCGGCCTGCCGATCTTCATCAACGGACAGGTGTGTGCCATGGAACATCAGGACAGCATTGTCACGGATATGCTGATGGGTGATGTATCGACGCATTTGCTGATATTGACCCCGAATGTGGGAACATGATCGTGGGAACATGGTCGGCAGCGTCACTTTGTGTACTTTGTGGTAAATAACGACCTTTTACCTGGAGCCTCTTGCAAAACTCCGGGTGGATGAGCGGCACTCCCACTTTGAGACCATTTTCGGGATTGAATGAGCTGCATGGTGGTTCCACAGAGCGAAATTCAAGCTCGAGAATGGGCCGAAGTGGGGAAGCCGATCGCCGCTCATGAGTTTTGCAAGAGGCTCCCTGGTGTCCTGCCCCATAGAAAGGCACAGCATCAGCAAGTGTTCGCACACACATAGCGCAACCCCTTGATTCATCTGGCATATCGAAAAAACATTCATCACCAATAAGGTGACAACATGTTTTTTCAATGCGCTATATAAACCAATGTCTTACACTCTGCATGCACGATCACTTGCAGGATCTAGGTGGTATGCTTTTCTATGGGACAGGGCACTGGTCTTCCTTCAGTGCTTCCAGCAGGGATCGAACCGTATCAGTGAATGTCGAGGGATCAATCGGTTTCTGCATGTAGGCGTTGAACCCTTCCCGCAGCAGGCGCTCCTGATCGCCTTTCATGGCTGATGCGGTGAGCGCGGCCACGGGGATATGGCGGGTTGCCACATCATCGCGGAGCGCGTGCATGGCCTCCAGCCCGCTCATGCCGGGCATGCGAAGATCCATCAGCACCAGATCCGGGCGCGTTTCCCGGGCCTTCGCTATGCCTTCCATGCCGGATGCCGCCGTTTCCACCTCAAAGCCGCTCAGCTCCAGCACATCGTGCGCCAGCTCCAGGTTCAGTTCGTTGTCGTCCACGATAAGGATGCAGGTCAAGTCTCCCCCAGCATGATCTTGTTCCCACCGCCGCTGGCGGCTTCATTGATCCTTTTCGTCAGTGTCTTCAGCAGGGCGCCCACATCCTCGGTATCGTCACCGAAATGGACTGCGCCGAACGATGCCGTGAAGCTTCCGAACTCGTCCCGAGGCAGGGGAAATCGCTGATGGCGGAGGCGAATACGGAGTTTCTCGGCCACGCGTATCGCACCGACAGACGTGATGTTAGGTAGAAAAAGCACAAAGCGTGCTTCAGCGATACGGGTGCAGACATCACTGCGCCGGGTGACGGACTTGACGGTTTCGACCATGTCCTTCAACGCGGTGACGCCCCAGCGCTCACCGTGCTCGCGGATGTAATCACCGTAGCCATCCATCTGCCAACCGATCAGGGAAAATTTCTGCCCATGCCGTATGGCATTCGATGTTTCCTGCTCAAGCCGGCGCAGTAGGTAGCGATGATTGAAGCATCGCAGCGTGGCGTCTACAAGATGCGCCTGTACGGGATAGACGAGTTCCAGCTTGTGCAATTGGCGCAAAATTTCCACCCGGCCGTCGGCGCCTTTGAGCAGCACGCGTTCCGCGTCCCGGCCCAGGTGCAGCGCTTCTTCGCGCGAGAGATCCTTGGCGGTGTAGATCACGATGGGAATATCCGCAGTTGCCGGATGTTTTCTCAGGCGATTGAGGACATCGAAACCCGTCACGTCGGGCATCATCAGATCCAGGATGATCAAGTCCGGCTCACGATCGATGGCTATTCGGATGCCTTCCTCGCCGCTTGCGGCCAGCAGGGTGCGATGTCCCTCGGTCACCAGTGTTTCTTTTAGAAACTCCCGCACCGAGGCATCGTCGTCAACAACCAGCACCGTCGGGATCTCCGGATTTGATGGCGCATGCTGGCCGTGGTGGGCGATGACATCAAGAATCTCCTGTTGGCTAATCCCCTTTTCCATGATCCCAATCGTGCCCATGGAAAATTCAGGATTATCCGCCTTGCCACCGATGAGAATGATCGGCAGGTCGCGGGTGGATCCGTGGGTCTTCAGCATTTGCAGGTATGAATATGTCGCCCCGCCTTGTTCCGGAATGCCGAGCATGATCAGAAACGGGCAGAAATGCGCGGCGGACTGTGCGGTCTGGGCGATATCCGCGAGCATGGCGTCATATCCTTCCTGCTCCATCATGCGCACCACGGATTTACCTCGCTCCCGGTTCTCATCAGCAACCAGGATGCGTGGCCGCGGCCCTTGTTCGGGAACGATTTCAGTAATTCCGACCGGAAATATGGCGCCGATTTCCGGCGATATGCTCTTCGCTTTCTCTTCTGCTTCAGTCGCGCGTCTGGCCGGGATGCCGATTGTGAAGCGGCTGCCCGCCCCGGGCCTGCTCTCCAGGCTCAGATCGCCGCCCAGCAGGTTGACTTGCCTGCGCGTCAGCGCCAGCCCGAGCCCCGTGCCGCCATGTTCCCGGCCCAGCCCTCCCCTGGCCTGTACGAATGGCTTGAAGATACGCTCCTGGTCCCCTTCATCAATGCCGATACCTGTATCTTTCACCTCGGCAATGATTCGGCATTCATTCCCCGCATGCGCCTCTACACGGATAGATACGACCACTTCGCCACCTTCCGGCGTGAACTTGATGGCGTTTCCGGTGAGATTGACGAGCATCTGGTGTAATTTCCCGGCATCGGCGACGATGCTGGCGTTCGCACCGGTATCTTCCCTCAACATCAGATGGATTTTTTTTGCCTCGGCCAGGGGCTTGAGGCTGTCTACGGTTTGCCGCGCGATCTCCGCCGGGACGCATCGTGTCTCCTCGATGTCCATCATGCCCGCCTCGATCTTGCTGATGTCGAGCAGGTCATTGATGATATGAAGCAGCCGTTTGCCGCTGACATGGACATGATCCACATATCGTTTCTGTTTATCCGTCAATGTTCCGAGTTGTGGATTGCCGAGCAACTCGGAAAAGCCGATAATGGCATTCAGCGGCGTGCGCAACTCGTGGCTGGTGTTGGCGAGAAACTGGTTCTTCGCCTCGTTGGCGCTGGCCAAATTCTCATTCATCAACTCCAGTTCCATCTCGCGGTTACGCAATCGCCGGTTGATGTTCATCAGTTCGGATTCCATGTTGCGGGCATTGGAGAGCGCGACGGCGCAGGCGGCAGCCAGCACCCGGAGGGCCGCCTCGTCCTCCTCGCTGAAGGGTTGTCCATCCTTCCGGTCGGTCAGATAGATGACCCCCATCATCTGATCCTCGAAGACGATAGGCGTTCCCAGAAAAGTGGTCATCGCCGGGTGGCCGGGAGGGAAGCCCGCGCTTGCCGGATGCGCGGAGATATCGTCAATGCGCACGGTCTGACGGTCTTTCCACAGGAGGTCCAGCAGGCCCAGCGAGCCCTCACCTTGCGGCGAATGTGCGATCTTTTTTTCCTCATCCGGACTCAGCCCGAACGGGATGAAATGTTTTTTGTTGTTTCTGTCCCTGTATCCCAGCATGGCATAGCGTGCGCCGGTCATATCCATGGCCAGTCTGCCGACATGGCGCAGGATTTCCTCGCTGGCTGATTTCTCGGCCAGGTGGATCACGGCCTTGGTCAGGGCTTCCTGCCGCCGCCGCTGCCCGTGCTCCCAGACGATCCGTCTCTCCAGATGGTTGACCAGGTCATCAAAGGCCGCCGCCACGATACCGAACTCGTCTTTGCGATCAAGATTCAAGCGTTGCGACAGATCGCCGTCACGTATTTTGCCGGCTATTTCCGCCAGCTTCGACAATGGTGAGATCATCTGGCGCCGAACGCTCACCCATGCCCCCAGCATGAGCAGGATCGCAATGCCCGCGAACAGTACGCCCGCCTGGTTGAAGTCGGATCTCAGGCGGCCCTCGATAGCCGCCGTTGAAACCCTGAGCGCCAGTACGCCGCGTAGCGGGTTGTCCGTATAGCCATGGCATCGCAGGCAGGCGTCTTCGACCTTGATCGGGTAGAGGAAAGTCAGGTGGCGATCATCTTTGATACTGAGCTGTCCGGCTTCATCCCGGGCGACCGCCCTGAACCTGGCCGCGATGCCGGGTGGCACATGCGCCGGTTTCCTGGCACCGGGGTTTCGGTGAAAATGGACCTTGCTGTTCCACTTGTTGACCGCCCGGATCGTTTTCAGATCCACGAAGGCCTCCACGCCGTCCACCCTGTAAACTCTGGCCGACTCAACATCCTGGAGACGAGCGACGCGACGCAGCCAGTCATGGGCGATGTCGCCGCGCCCCGCCAGCATAATGCTTTTCAGGCTTACGGTCAGGGCTTCGGCTGTCAGTTGCGTATTTTCCACTTCTTCCCGGGCGATGAGCGTTTCGCCGCGTGTTGTCAGCCATACATAACCGGCTGACAGCAGGGCGGCCAGCAGCAGGCCGAGTATCAGGGCCATATGGGTGCTGACGCTTTGACGTATTGGAGTCATGGCGCTACTCCTGCTGAAGAGTGATTTGTGTGCAAAGGGCAGAAGGTATCAGAATAATATTAAGACCCCCCTAGTCCAGCAACGCCTTGACGGCTTGCCGCAGGTGGGCGATATCCACCGGCTTGCTTACGGTACGTACGTGAAAACCGCCCAGTCCGGAAGCGGGATCGCCACTCAGGATCATGGTGTGGCGCAAAAGCCGGGGGAGGTGCGCTTCTATCCACGACAACAGATCAAGGCCGCTTGCACCATCAAGATGGAGGTCGCATGCCACGACATCTATCGGCCGGTCTTCCAGCAATCGTTGCGCCGTTCTGATATCGCCTGCTATCAGGACTTCATATCCGGGTGACAGCACCGCTTCATAGAGCTCCAGCAGCGTTTCATCGTCATCCACCATCAGAATTCGGGGGCGCGTAGCGCCAGTACGTTTTTCGGCCTGAGCGTCCAGCGATTCGCTGAACGGGGCTTTGTCAAGGCTCTGATTATCAATCTGCATGTGTTGTTTTGTTCCTGTTTGCGGGTGTTTTTCCGCTGAGCAACCGTTCGCTTGTTTCCAGAAGCTCCTGAATGCCTACGGGCTTAAACAGGATGGCGTCCGGGCCTGCTTCTTTCAGCTTGCGTACCACCAGCTTGCGATCCCGCGCACCCGTAAGCGCCAGGATACGCATGCCCTCGCCCAGTTCGGGCTGGCTCTTCAGCCGCTGGATCATTTCCAGGCCGTTAATTTCCGGCATCATGATGTCCAGCACGAGCAACTGCGGCCGGATGAGTCCGATCTGCACCAGGCCCGCATAGCCATCATATGCCGACGATACATCACAGAAAAAGGGCGCCAGATCCATGGCGCCGCGAACGAGATCATGAATCTGCGGATCGTCATCCACAATCAGGATGCGGGTGGCTTCTTCCTTCCTTTGAAGCGCCATGGGCACGGGGATTTTCCAGGCATTCAGGAAACGCACAAACGCCTGCTTCGGGATGCGCCAATGTCCGCCTGGCATCAGAACCGCCTCAATACTTCCCTTCTGAATCCAGCGCTTGATGGTATTGACCCGGACGCCGCATATGCGGGCCGCTTCTCCGGTTGTTAGATAATCCATAAGCTCCTCCTCCTTATCATGCCACAACCCACTTTCGAAATCCGGAAAAGAGTTTTGTGATCCGGAGCGTAAAGGCTAAATGCCTATTTTTGATAAATCAATCACTTTTGATACTTTTGAACATCTTGTTAAAGATTGATTTATATCAATGTGCATTGGTCGTTAATTGTATAGCATCGGGAAGCTGTAAGCCCATTTTTCAATTGCGTTTCGCAGCGATGAATTGATCGTGGATCGCCGTGGCGATGTTGCTTGGTGTCCGGATTTGCAAGGTGGGGTGGGAGCAATTTAAAGGAGGTAAGCCTAATGGCCAGAACAGATATGTTCAGAACACAACATGAGGGGATAATGGAGATTGCGGAGCAGATCTTGTCCGGTTTGAACCCCGACGATTTGTCTCGGGATGCGGGTGAGGTGCGCTCAAAGTTGTCGAAGTTGTTAGGGAAACTGCAGATCCACCTCGCGATGGAGGATAAAACACTATATCCGCAATTGCTTCAGCATAAAGATACGATGGTCAGGACGACTGCAAAAAGGTATGCCGACGAAATGGGCGGCATCAGCGCTGCCTTGAAAGGATATACGAGCAAGTGGGCAAATCCCCGTTTGATTCAAGCAAATCCACCCGATTTTATTTCAGAAACGAAGGCATTATTCGGTACGTTGTCCAAAAGGGTCGAACGAGAAAATAATGATCTTTACCCAATGGTAGACAAGTTGAGCTGAAACCAGTGCTGAGTGCTGAGCCTGTTTTACTCAGCACTCAGCACTCAGCACTCAGCACTCAGCACTCAGCACTCAGCACTCAGCACTCAGCACTTGTATTCGTCAGTGAAAGGACTGGATCAGCGTTGCGGTGATCAGGTGCCATCCATCCACCAACACAAAGAGAATAATTTTTAACGGCAACGAGATCATTACCGGGGGAAGCATCATCATGCCCATGCTCATCAATACGCTGGCGACGACCAGATCCAGCACGACGAACGGAATATAAATCAAAAAGCCGATTTCGAAGGCCGTGCGGAGTTCGCTGATTACGAAGGCGGGGATCAGGATTTGCATCGGCGTTTGTGCGGACGTTACCGGTTTCTTCTCGCGCGCCGCGTGCAGAAATAACAGTAAATCATCCCCGCGCGTCTGTCTGAGCATAAAATCGCGTAATGGCGCTTCGGCGCGCTTGAAGGCCACAGGTTGCGAAATTTCTTTATTCAGATAGGGGGTAAGGGCGTTTTTGTCAATTTTATGCCATACGGGGGTCATGATAAAAACCGTCATGAACAGGGCCAGGCCGACAAGGATCTGATTGGGCGGCGCCTGCTGGGTGCCGAGCGCCTGACGGAGGAAGGCAAAGACAACCAGAATACGGGTGAAGGATGTCATCATCACGAGGATGGATGGCGCCAGGGCCAGCACGGTCAAGGCAGCGATAATTTTCAGGCCGGTGAACCAGTCCTGAGGGTTACCGGAGTTGCCGAGACTGATGGAAAGGGTTGGCAAACCCGCCGCATGCGTTACATCCGGGCCAGCGATGACCACCAACAGCAAAAAAAACGGGGTCAGGCCCTGAATCGTGTACCGCCCGCTCACGTTCTGATCCGTACGCGATTCAAGACCTGACTTCATTGTTTTGTTTCTGATGTTTCGGGTCAAGCCGGTCGATACGTACAGGTCCGGCGGGGGAAAAGCCGATCAACCAGCGTTGGCCGCCGCATCGGATCACCGCGAGGGTATTTTTACCGTCCAGACTGATGCGCTGCTCCAGCACCAGCATGTTTTCACCCGTCGTTTTCAGTCCGGGATGGAATCGTCGTATCAGCCAGATGGCAAGGGCAAACAGGGCGAGAACACCGGCAAGGGCCGCCATGGATTTCAGCATCAGCATGCCAAGCCCGGATGCTTCGTTCATGCAAGTGCAAGGGCGCGCTCGGTGGGAGAGACCACCTCCGTCACGCGAACCCCAAGCTTGCCATCGGCCTTGACGACCTCACC
>VAOZ01079144.1_pt1 | contig 10952 bp, 7 predicted proteins | sample 3394041 | NCBI WGS metagenome assembly VAOZ01 (sample SAMN08290431, study PRJNA428436) | hydrothermal vent metagenome | isolation source: Deep-sea hydrothermal vent chimney | place: Indian Ocean: Southwest Indian Ridge
GAATTGTAAACAAGAGGAACGTTCGCAGTGATTTGTTGACTGCTACCACCGCTACTGATAAATACTGTTTTGGTACTGCCAGTACCACTGCCACTTAATGAAATAATAGGATTTTCAGCGGTGCCAGTGATAGCGATATTTTTTCCCGCTTTAATTGAGTTGATAATATTAGACGCAAAAACGCTACCAGTTCCGGCATTAATGTTGGCACCATTTGTGTTTATGCCACGCTTAGTTAATACAGAACCACCAAATATTGAAGAGCCCGTTACTCTCAGAGAGTTATTTAATGTGGCTTGTCCACTTATGGTTGTAGCACCGCCAATCAACATATTCTTTTTTACTGCGACGTTACTATTGATATTTAATGTAAGTTTGGATGGTTTGTGCGAAGCGGTGGTGGCGGGAGGTACGTACGTTTGTGGTGGTTGCTGTATGTTAGCGTTAGTAGAAGAATTATTTTTTACAATATGGTTTACTATTGGTTGTTTTGTTTGACGTGTTGCTGAGTTACCTATTTCTTTGGATAAATTAAAAACTTTATTCATAACATTTGTCACACCACCTGTAATAGAAGAAAATACATTAGGGAGAAAATCCAAAGAGTTTGAGAGAGCGCTCGCTGAGTTTTCAGAGTGTGTGGTTGTTGAATTATCTATTCCAAATATGTTATTTTCTATTACTTTGGAAAGGACTATCAATGGAATACTAAACGGAGTAACTACTTCAACCATCTGTGTCTTTATGGTTTCAAAGAATCTGTTACCTTTAGACGCGTAAGAGGTAAGTGGCGCAATTATTATTAAAAGCAAAAAAAAAGCACTTATATTTCGTACTATATGTGACTTTTTGTTTGTTATTAAACTAAATCTCCCTTTCATATTGAAAAGTATAACATAGTATATTTATATTAGATGTATATTGTGCGGTGGTGGAAGTGTGGAAAATGTAGATAATGTAAATTTGGGTATATGTAATGAGTGAAAGTGGCATAACGGAGATATTTTGCAAACAATACCGCCACGCTCGGTTCCATTTGGAACCGAGCGTGGCGGTATTGTTTTTGTAGCATTGTTTTTGCTTTCTTTTATTTATACATTAAAAATATATAAAATTCAGTGCAGTTAAAATAACTGTATTTGTTCCACCTACCTGAAAGCGATTATTTGATAACCATATTTTTCAATGTCTTCTTTTGACCAGAATGTAAAATCTTTGGTTTTACCGATATAAGTAACTTCTTTTTCAATTTCTCTTCCGGTATATTCTTTGGTTTTCGGGTCCCATTCTTGTAAAACTAAAATATCTCCTTCATTGCATTTCCAATCTGCAAGACGAAGTTCATATGTTTTTTTACCCTCAAAAATTTTTTGAAAATATTCAGACCAGACTTTTTTTGTATGCTTCATAAAGATATGATTATTGATTATGTTTTATAAGACTTATCGAGCAATAATTACAAATAGCATATAGCATTTAACACGTATGAAGTTTTACATAAGTTTTTATAAGAATCAAATGGAATTTTATAAAAACTTGATAAAGCCGAAGCAAAGAATTCCTGCATAGGATATAGTTTGCGCGGTGATGTGGTTATCGGAGTTTTTGTGGCTACAGTGCCACACGTTGCATTCTGCAACGTGTGGCACTGTAGGTTTCGCGTTTGGTGCAGTTGAGGTGCTAATTCAGCACAAGAGGTTGACAAATATATGAACATATATTATTGTGTATATAAGCTTTTGATACTCGTGTGGGGCTCTTTAGCTGCAGACGTTTACTCCATAAAGATGATAGTCACCGTTTGAAATTACTACCTGCACAGCCCTGAAACGAATATTCGTTTCAATAACACATTATATTATATGAACCCAACAAAAAGCCGACCAAGTCGGAGTTATCAAAGTCATGCGAACTCTTCAAATCGCAAACCGTTTTCACGTTCTCGTTCATTTTCTCATTCTTCACCCTCAGGCGGAGGCTATGGTGGACATCGTTCCGCTGGTAATGCAGGAGGTGGAAGGTCTGGAGGATACGGTGGTAGAGGTGGACGTCGTGGCGGAGCGCGAAAAATGTCAACGTTTAACCCATCGCAGTTTATTAATACCAATCCTGTTGATAGAATTGATGACGTTTATAAACCAAAGCATCGTTTTGACACTTTTGGTCTCAATGAAAGACTTGTGCAGACTGTCGTCTCGTCTGGGATGGAAACGCCAACACCGATTCAAGACCAAATCATTCCTGAAATTTTGAAAGGGAACGATGTCATCGGATTGGCTGAAACGGGAACCGGCAAGACGGCGGCATTTCTTCTTCCTATTATTGAAAAAACACTCAAAGATGACGAAAGACAAACACTTATATTAACGCCAACGCGTGAGCTTGCCATTCAAATTGAGGGTGAGTTTAGAAAACTTTCTCGTTCACTTAGAATGTTTTCCGTTACGTGCGTGGGTGGAGTGAATATCTATCCGCAAATCAAAATGTTGCGTAAGAAAAATCACTTCGTCATCGGTACGCCAGGACGTGTGCTTGACCTTATCAATCGCAAAGTATTCAATACCTCCAAAGTTACCACGGTGGTGCTTGATGAAGCCGACCGTATGCTTGATATGGGATTTATCAATGATATACGTTCCATACTTTCAACCACACCAAAAGAAAGAGAGACACTTTTCTTTTCCGCAACAATGACAGGTGATGCCAAGCAGCTTGTCAGTGAGTTTCTTACTAATCCGATTACAATTTCTGTGAAGAAAAAAGATGTTGCAAACAGTATCGCTCAGGATGTTGTTTACTTCAAGCAAGGTACGAAGTTTGAGCAACTTCTTGGATTGCTTTCAAATCCGGATCTTAAACGAGTGCTTATTTTTGGCTCAATGAAACACAGTGTTGAAAAATTGGCGATGGAACTTTCTGAAAGCAAGATAAGAGCTGAGTCCATTCATGGAAATAAAAACCATGGACAACGACAACGCGCACTTGGTAAGTTTAAGGATGGTGTTGTGCGCGTGCTTGTGGCAACCGATGTCGCCGCTCGCGGTATTCACATCAATGATGTAACGCACGTTATCAACTACGATTTGCCAAACACTTTTGAAGATTATGTGCACCGTATTGGTCGCACTGGTCGCGCTGGTAAACAGGGTCAAGCACTTACATTTATTCAGGCAAGATAAGAGAGTTAGGTTGTGGCGGTGCAAAATAATACCACGCTGTCCGCGGACAGCGTGGTATTATTTTGCACCAGCTGTATCAAAAAACACGATATTTTGCTAGTATAAAGCAAATGACGCAAGGAGAAAAAAAGAGTATGAGATGTGTTTATTCGCAATCGTATAGCTTGATTGCCATTACCTATGTTCCATAATATTGATATCGTGTCCATGGCTTTATCTTTTGGTATATGGGGGTATGCCGTTGCGTTCATTATTGCGTTTTCAGAATCACTCGCGCTTATTGGTGCTTTTATTCCAGGCACTATTCTCATTGTGGTATTTGGTTTTTTGTCCGCGCATGGAGATCTTAATGTATGGATACTCATTGCTGTTTCCGCCATTGGTGCAATTTTAGGCGACAGCACTAGTTATTTTCTCGGAACAAAAGGAACGCATTTATTTAAAAAAGAAAATAATATACTGAATATCAGCCACCTTGAAAAAGGAAAACGATTTTTCGCTCGGTACGGAGAAAAGAGTATTTTCGTGGGGAGGTTTGTTGGTGTGCTACGTCCAATTGTGCCATTTGTTGCTGGGGCATCGCGTATGAATATGAAGTCATTTATTTTCTGGAACGTGTTAAGTGGGGTTGCGTGGTCCGTATCATATATTTTTCTAGGTTATTTCTTAGGCGACTCAATTTCTTCCATTGAAGTTTGGGCGGGGCGAGTCGGTATTTTTGCCGTACTTCTTTTGTTGGTGATATTTCTTTTGTGGTACGCCATTAAACAAAGCTCACCATTTTGGTATTTGCTAAATTCATATATTCGTTCTGTGTGGACTACGATTCGCACACATAAAAATACGCGAACGTTTGTGCATAAAAATCCGATACTTGTGCGCTTTATACGAAATCGTTTCAGAAAGGATTCATTTTTTGGACTGCCACTGACTGTCCTTTCCATTTTGTTCGTTGGGTCGCTATATGCGCTTATTGGCGTGCTTCAGGATATCATCGCGTTTGACCCGATTGTTTTTGTTGATGTTCGTCTTTCGCATCTTCTTTTTGTCTTTCGTGATGCATTACTTATTCGGTTTTTTCTTGCCGTTACCGCTTTTGGTACTCTACCTGTTGTTCTGGTGGTTCTTTTGAGTGCGTCAGCCATCGGTCTTTTGTGGAAAAAAAGACGCTATGTTGAGGCATTGTGGATAACCGTCTTGGGAAGTCAGCTTTTTGTTTTATTGGGAAAGTATTTTATCCATCGTTTGCGTCCGGAAGGATTGATACCGGTGTATTACGAACCGAGCTTTTCATTTCCAAGTGGGCACGCGGCACTAGCGGTCGCCTTGTATGGATTTATCATTTATATATTGTGGCATCACGTTCATTCATTTCGCAAAAAAACAACAATTCTTTTTCTTGGTACCACATTTATATTTTTGCTTGGATTCAGTCGTCTTTACCTTGGTGTGCACTTTTTAAGTGATGTCATAGGCGGATATCTTGACGGCGCGGTATGGCTAATTGTCGGTGCGGCAATTGTATTGTGGAGAAAATACACACTCCACGAGAACACTTTATCTGTTACTCGCCGCCGTGCTCTTTTCATTACCGTCGCCGTTACTGCATCAGTTATAGTGATTTCCGGAATATATTCTTTTTCATACGCTTATTCTGTCACGCCACTTCCACAGCGCACTGACAGTACAAAAATTCGTGTCACTACCGTCAATGATATTTTTTCCGGACCATATGCGTTACCGATTTATACGAAAGGAATTACCGGAACAAAGCATGTCCCCATTAATCTCGTTCTCGTCGCCCCAAATTTTACTACGCTCAAAAACGCTTTTTCACAAGCTGGATGGTATCGTGCGGACCAGGTAACGGTTCAGGTTCTTATTCGTTCAGCTGTCGCTGCTTTTTTGAATAAAGAATATCTTAATGCACCAGTGAGTCCGTTTTTTTGGGATGAAAAAGTCAATAATATAAATTATGAAAAACCAACACCGGCTCATTCCATACGGGAGCGTCATCATGTGCGAATATGGGATACTGGCACGATAACGCCATTTGGAAAACATATTTATGTTGCCACTATCAGTCTTGATGTTGGACTAAAGTGGTTTATCGTGCATCGCATAAGTCCGAATATTGATGCGCAACGAAATTATCTTGTCGCTGGATTTGAACGTGCCGGTGTTGTAACTCAAAAAAAGTATATAACACTTTCAAAACCCTTTTCTGGAACCAACATAACTGGTGATCCGTTTTTCTCAGATGGCAAGGCTGTTCTTTTGTATGTACGGTAAAGTCCTTATCGTAGCATATTGAATATTCCCGCAAATCTAAGGTTTGCGGGAATATTCAATATGCGCAGCGTCAAATTTGCATTATTTATTCAGCGTGTTTACGATAAGAAATGCAATGTATAAGCGCATAGCCAACACCAAGCCCAACAATGGCAATAAGGTAAGATCCGACAATATCAACAGTGTGATGTATGCCAGCAAGTACGCGCGCTCCGCCGACAAAAATTGCCAGAACCCACAGTATCACTCCAATGCGTTTATCAAATACTGTTACTATTGCAGCTAGTGTTCCTGTAAGAAGCGCGTGGTCGGACGGAAATCCGTTGTCAGCCACGTGATGAATGAGTGGTATAATGTGTTCACTTATAAATGGTCGCGGGTCGTAATAAAATAAACTTACTATACGAGAAAGTATGTAGCTTGAAGGAAGCACAAATATAGAGAGAGATAGAAATTCTTTTCGCCGTATGTTTGTTGCACCCCACCAAATAAAAATACCGACCGAGACGATATATAGATATTTTGCGGAAAAAATAATAAGAGCAGTGTACATATATTGGGTGTATGTCTAAGTATACAGCATACTGATATGTTTCTTACGTGAGTTTACTATTCAATAAAGTAATCAGCATAGATTTTTATTAAGTACAAACCGGCACGTGTTTGTGCTCATTCGGCATAAATAGGTGTGCACAATTTCATTACACGTGTACTATGATATTATCGCGTCTTATGAGTAAAAAAATATTCACCGCTTTTTTCGTGACGGTCTGGACACTTTTTCTTGTTAGTATATTTCTTAATCCAATTACAGCGCTTATCGGAAGCATTGTTTCTTCCGGTGTTGCCACGCAAACTGTTCTTGGATATCCTTTTGCCGTAGAAAGAGAAATTGTAAAAGAACGAAGTGCCTTTATTCCGTATGCCAAACTTCCACATTGCGCGGTTAATGGAATTATCTCAGTTGAAGATAAAAGATTTTACGTGACAAACGGTATTGACATCATGGCAGTCGCGCGCGTCTTGCTTAAAAGTTTTTCTAATGATCACACTGATCATGGTGGCAGTACGCTTACGCAACAGTTGGCACGACGCATTATTCGTGAACCGCGCAATGCCACCAATCCGTTTTTGTATACGCACGGACTTTTACGAGTGCTCTATTACACATTTATCGTAAGCGCTGTGTTCAGTAAGCACGAGATTCTCACTCTTTATCTAAATAGTGTGTATTATGGACGGTCAGCGATCGGAATAGCGCAAGCAGCCCGCGCGTATTTCAATACCGATTTACAACACCTCACTTTTGGTCAGTGTGTGTATCTTACCGGATTACCCCAGGCGCCAAGTGTGTTTGGTAAAAGTCCGGCAGGGAAGTCGGCTATGAACAGGTACCATCATGTAATTTGGACTATGGTTCGTAATGGATATATATCAGTGGCATTTGAGCACACTCTTTTGCAGGAGCGATTATTTACGAAATAGTAAATTAAAAAAGCGTACATAGGGAGGGGGAAGTCCGACTTCCTCCTACTTCCTACTATGCTTAAATACTTAAGCACCATTCTCCTTCTTTTTGGGTTTGTATCAAGAACACGATATGTGGTCTTTGCCCACTTTCTTTCTGTTTCTTGTTTTTCTTTGTGCATAACGTACATCATATATACCATGTGTACTATTTCTCCTGATTTCTCTCATGATGGTGGTTCTATGGAACCACAGTTCTTTTGCAATGGTATTGCATGAATGGTGCTTGCATAGCAATAGTGCTATGCAAGCACGCTCATCTTATGTAATCTGATTATACATAAGGTCTGTTGTGTTTAGTTTGGTAACAAAACTATTTTACACTACAAGTTTTGTGTTTGGTGCAGTTGAGGTGGTAATTCAGCACCAGACACGTTCATTGGAATTGCGTTTGGGTATGCAGACAAGAACCCAAGTTGCACTTTTATGGTTGGAGAAATATTGTCTATGGCGCGCCAACTTCATAGGGAGTGGTTGCGCCGAAATGCGTATTTCGGTAGATTGATTTTGCGTGTTGTGCACGCATAATAACGTATTTCGCGCGAGCCGAACGCAATTATCGGATTTAAAATCAGACCAAGATTTGAAATCCGATGAGAGGATCCAATCTTTACTTTTCACATTGTAGGAGAAAAATATGAATAGGATGGATGAAATATATAAATTGGTTTTACTGGCAATCTCTTCTGCAGTCAGTATATTTATTATTTATTTCATTATACATATAGCGTGGAAGTGGTTGTAACCACTTCCACGCTATAGTTAAAGGTGTTGGTTGTATAGCTGACGCCTTTTCTTTTTATAAAAAACTTAAAAATCCGTGTGCTTATTGTATACCGACAAAAATCGGTTATTTCCATTACTTAAACCGTAGCAGTACTACGCCAGCAACGATAAGAACTATCCAAATAATGTTGTAAGCGGAAACTTGTTCTTTCCAAAGAAAATAACCTACAAGGAATGCCAAGCTGTTGGTGAGTGCTGTTGTGGTAAACCAAATGATGATAAACCGTGGCGTGCTGGAATAGCTCTAGAGAAACAGTAGTTAATAAACCAAAATTATCGGGATGGCATATAGTAAACTTTTGAAGATATTCTCTCGCAAAAGATAAATCGTTCCTATTTGAAGAAATGCGGCTATTGTTATTGCTCCAATATAGATAGACATTAGATATAGAAATTATTTTTTTCAGAAAATTATTGTAATTCTGGTGCGCGGTAAGGGACTCGAACCCCTGACCCTCTCAACGTCAATGAGATGCTCTAGCCAACTGAGCTAACCGCGCTTCAAAAGATAGTATAACAAAATGACAGGAGAGATGGAAATTATTTGAAATAATACAGGTGTTTTGTAGAGCGCTCTGGTGACCCCACGGGGAATCGAACCCCGATTTACGCCGTGAAAGGGCGCTGTCCTAGCCGTTAGACGATAGGGCCAAAGTTATCCATATCATAGTTACATATTTTAGTGGAAATAGCCAGAACGATATGACAGACATGACAGTATGTTGTTTTGTTTTATGGCTATAATATATATTGTATATCAATTCGTTTGGTGCGATAAATCGGTAATAACACTTGATTTATTTTTGCGTATGTGGTAAGTTAACAGGGTAGGTCGATATTACATTGCCGGTCTAATAACTGGAAGATTTTATTTTTTTACAAAAATAAAATCGGACACCTATAAAAAATATGAACCCAGACGAAACAACTAATCCTACGACAGAGCCTGCAGAGCAGACTGAAGAGAAAAAAGAGGAAGGAGAAGAGCAGGCTACTGCCTAGTATCTTTTCATTGGACGAAAGCCCTGTGTCTTTTACGAAAGACACAGGGCTCGTCCTTTTTACGTAGCAATTATGGTAAGATGGTTACGCTGGAATTGCCGGCGTATATAATTTACAGAGTGTACGATAGCGTACAAAACAAAAAGGAGAGGTGGCTGAGTGGTTGAAGGCACCGGTTTCGAAAACCGGCATACAGGCAACTGTATCGAGGGTTCGAATCCCTCCCTCTCCGCCAATTTTGAATTTTTGCATTTTCGGCTGAATTTGGAGCGGAGCTTTGCTCCGCGCAAGTCGCGCTTTGCGCGAAAAGGACTGAATTTACAAGGATTTGCCACGCTCCGCGTGGGCAAAAAGAAATGTTTTGGTTTTGGAGTTGGAAGTTCGAACCAATCTTTTTTAGAAAATCCCGTCCCGCTTGGCGGGATTCTTTGAAAGCGATAATTTTGGCTTGTTTGTTTGCTTTTACGAATCGGGCGGCGAGTTCGAACCGATTATCGCTTTTTTGCTCAAAAGCGTTTAATTTGTCTTTCAAAACTTGTTTTTGATTGATGAGTTTGTTTTTCGCTTTCTGATATTCTTTAATATTCAAAACACTTTCCAAATAAGCGTTCATTAGTTTTTCCAATTTCTCATCAAGTTTTGAAAGTTCCTTTTTCGTCTTTTGGACAAAAACGCCTGATGATTGTGCGTTCTCTTTTTTCTCTTTAGCCAATTCATTCAACATCCAATCAGCACAATCATCAGGTAAAGAAACTTTTTGAAGTTCCTCCGCAATTTGAGATGAAATTTTTTCTTCTCTCGTAAACACATTTTGCGTGCATTTGTGATGCGGATTTTTCTTGGTGCAATAATAGTAAACATATTCTTTCCCGCTTGGTTTTACTTTTCTATCTGCCGTTATGGTGTATCCGCATTCGCCACACTTAAAAAATCCCCGATAAAGAAAAAATTTCATCTTGTCCGTTCTCTGCGGTTTAGATTTTCTTTTCATTACTTCCTGCACTTGATCAAAAAGTTTCTTTGTAATAATCGGTTCATGCTTTCCTTCGTAAAATTCCCCACCATAGCGAATAATTCCGTAGTAAAACGGATTTTGCAAAAGATATTGATAATTTGAAACGGAAAGCATCTTGCCACTTTTACCAACAAGCCCCAAGCCGTTGATTTTCTTTCGGAGATTTTTCAAAGTATAGTTTCCCGTTGCGTATGCCTCAAATGCCTTTTTGATAAATGGTGCTTTTTCTTTATCTACATAAACAAGTTTTGTTTTCTTGTCGTTCAAATATCCCAGTGGTGCCATTTGAGGCCATAAGCCATTTTTCAATTTCTGCCGATGACCTCGCTTGATATTCTCCGAAAGATTATCAACATAATATTTTGACTGACCAAAAGCGATTGAAAGCATAAATTTTCCTTGCGGAGTTGGATCAAACCAGAAAGTTGGGAACTTTAGCTCTTTAATCGTGCCAGTATCTACAAGATAAATAATTTGTCCACCATCAACACTATTTCTTGCCAATCTATCAGGGTGCCACGCTAAAATTCCCACAGCTTCGCCCGCTTCAAGTCGCTTCAACATCTCGGCAAAGAGGGGGCGACCGGGTTTCTTGGCGGTTTGTTTTTCCACGATAGTATCAACAATTTCCAAATTTTCTTTTTTTGCTAATTCTTGCAATTCAGAAATCTGGTCGCCAATACTTCGCACTTGTCTATCTTCCGAATCGGTAGACTTGCGGGCGTAGATGAAAAACTTTCTGGTTTGTTCTTTTGTATTGTTAGTATTTGTCATAAGTCAAAATATTAAAAATTATCGCTTCCTAGTTTCGCCATAGGCGAAACAAAAAAGATTGGTTGTTTTGCGAAAGCAAAACTCGGGCGAAGTCTGGTATGATTTTTCTCACCAGACAAACACGACGAACTTCCAAGTCCAAAACCAAAACATTTCTTTTTGCCCACGCGGAGCGTGGCAAATCCTTGCAAATTCAGCCTTTTTCGCGCAAAGCGCGACTTGCGCGGAGCAAAGCTCCGCTCCAAATTCAGCCGAAAATGCAAAAATTCAAAATTGGCGGTACCTTTTGGACGAAATCCGAACTTATTTTGAAGAAAATTCTGAATAGGAAGCGGAACGCTTCGCGTGCTTTTTATCTCGCGCCCTACGGGACGCGA
>VAOZ01033217.1_pt1 | contig 10934 bp, 9 predicted proteins | sample 3394041 | NCBI WGS metagenome assembly VAOZ01 (sample SAMN08290431, study PRJNA428436) | hydrothermal vent metagenome | isolation source: Deep-sea hydrothermal vent chimney | place: Indian Ocean: Southwest Indian Ridge
AGGTGGTGATGTGGGGGGGGGGGGGGGGGGGGGGGGGGGGGGGGGGGGGGGGGGTGGGGGGGGGGCGAATGTGGATAACGTAAATTGTGTTTATATAATGAGTAAAAGTGATTATGGAATGTATTTTGAAAACAAAACCAATACGCTCGGTTCCATCGGGAACCGAGCACATTGGTTTTGTTTTTGTAGCAAGATTTTACTTTCTTTTATATGTATTCTTAATTATGCGTTTTATTTCTTCACCTCCTTGAAAATCTCATGTTTGCGCGTTGTTGGGTCGTATTTTTTATATTCAATTTTGCGCTCAACCTTTTTTTTGTTTTTGCGGGTGTGATAAATATAGTTTGATTTTGTTGAACGAAGCTTAATTAAATGACTTTGTGACATATGGAGCCATTATAGCAATAAATCATCATATCGCAACTTATACGCTTATACTATGTATAACTACGCCGTAACCTTTTCAACCTTGCGCGCGCGACGCAGTGGCGTCGCGCGCTTCTTCACTTCAAATGCCGGAACATCGTTTTTTATGGTAACGGAAACTGTACCACCATCCATAACACCGCGCTCAACCATAAGCGAGGCAACTGGCGTAAGAATATAATCTTGAATAACTCGTTTGAGCGGTCGCGCTCCGTACTGCGGACTATATCCTTTTTTTACTAGCCACGTACGAACTGGTGCTGTGATAGCAAGAGTGATGGAACGTGCCGCAAGACGTTGCACTATTTCCTCAATTTGCTTGTCAACAATTTTTGCGAGCGCATCGCGACTCAATACATCAAAAATAATAATGTCATCAAGTCGGTTCAAAAACTCTGAACGGAAATGTTCCTTGAGCGCCTCAGTCACCTTTCCTTTTACTTCTTCGTACTGTGTTGCCTCATTCTCATCTGCGTTACCAAAACCAATGTGCGCCATTCTATCAATGAACTCTCCGCCGATGTTGCTCGTAAGAATGACGATGGTGTTTTTGAAGTTCACGCGACGACCTTTGCCATCGGTAAGATGTCCGCTGTCAAGCACTTGCAATAATATATTAAATACTTCCGGATGTGCTTTTTCTATCTCATCAAAAAGAACTACGGCATATGGGCGATGCCTGATGCGTTCGGTGAGTGTACCAGATTCTTCATAGCCAACATATCCTGGTGGAGCGCCGAGCAATTTTGCAACAGAGTGCTTTTCCATATATTCACTCATATCAACACGCACAAGCGCTTCCGGGTCGTTAAACATAAAATCAGCGAGGCGTCGGGAAAGCTCGGTTTTCCCGACGCCGGTCGGACCGAGAAACAGGAACGAGCCGATTGGACGATTTGGGTCGCTAATTCCCACACGCGAGCGCTTGACAGCGTTTGCAACTTTTTCAACCGCGATATCTTGCCCGATGATTGAGCTGGTGAGTGTTTCTTTCATACGTACTAATTTTGCCGCCTCCTCTTCAAGCATTCTTGTAACCGGAATGCCAGTCCATCGTGATACCACGTCCGCGATATCTTGTTCGGTCACCTCTTCCTTAAGAATACGTCTGGATTTTTGCAATGTCTTCAAGCGACGCAGTTTTTGTTCAAGGTCTTTTTGCATTGCCGGCATCTTTCCATAGCGAATCTCTGCGGCGGTGCCAAGGTCAGCCGCCGCTTCGGCATTGTCCGCCTGTACCTTGCAAGTTTCAAGTTCTCCTTTTATAAAACGAATTCCTTCCAGCACTTCTTTTTCGTTGCGCCACTTCAATTCAAGTTCGCTTGTTTTTTCTTTCAGGTCGGCAATTTCTTTGTCTATGTGTTTGGTGCGTTCTCTTATTTCTTTTTTATGTTCTCCGGCTTCATCTTTTTTAAGCGCCTTATATTCAATTTCAAGATGGCGAATCTGCCGGTCGGTTTCTTCCAAAAGCGGTGGCTTGTTTTCAAGCGCGATACGCAATCCGGAAGCGGACTCATCAATGAGGTCAATCGCTTTATCCGGCAGAAATCTGTCAGAAAGATAGCGAGCGGAAAATTCAACCGCGGCGACAATCGCTCCATCAGTGATACGTACGCCGTGATACAATTCATATTTATCACGAAGCCCGCGCAAAATCGCAATCGCGTCTTCTGTGGACGGCTCACGCACATACACCGGTTGGAAGCGACGCGTCAACGCGGCATCCTTTTCAATGTGTTGTTGATATTCTTTCATCGTAGATGCTCCGATGATGCGCATTTCACCGTGAGCAAGTGCCGGCTTGAGCATATTTGCCGCGTCTATCGCCCCTTCGGCACCACCTGCGCCCACAAGCGTGTGCATTTCGTCAATGAACAATATGACATTCCCTTGTGAACGCTCCACTTCTTTCATAACCGACTTCAAGCGTTCTTCAAATTCGCCACGATATTTTGTTCCCGCAATCATAAGCCCAAGATCAAGAGACAAAAGCTCTTTTCCTTTTAAGGATTCTGGTACATCATATGCCGCCATGCGCGTGGCAAGCCCTTCGGCTATTGCCGTTTTTCCAACGCCTGCCTCTCCGATGAGTACCGGATTATTTTTTGTACGGCGCGATAAAATCTGTATCACTCTGTTTATCTCTGTGTCGCGACCGATGACAGGGTCCAGTTTATTGTCAGCGGCAGCGGTGGTTAAGTTTCTGGTATATTTTGCCAAAGCGCGGAAACGTTTCGGTCCGACAACAGAACCATCTTTAGTATTTTTGATTTCTTTCAAAACCGAAGCGACCATGTCTTTGTCAATACGAAAACGATTGAACACTTCGGCGGCTTGTCCCGGATGCTCAAGAAGTGCTAAAAACAAGTGCTCCGTTCCGACAAAAGAGTCATTCATACGCGCAGCTATTTTTCCGGATGCTTCAAGCGCCTGTGCGAGGTCCGGCGTCAAATATATTTGATACGACTGCGTGAGTGTTGAAGATGACTCAACGTCTTCAAAAAGTTCCATAACCGTGTCTGAAAGAAGCATCGTATCAACGTCCATTTTATCAAGAATTGAAAATACCAAACTTTCTTCTTGCAAAACAAGTGCCGCCAAAAGATGCAGTGTGTTGACATGGTTTTGACCGCGCTCTATGGCAAGCTCATGCGCTTTCCGAACGGCTTCTTTTGCTTTTGATGTAAAATTTTGAAATGGTGGCATAGTGATTGTAAGTGGTTATGATTTTGATGGTGTGGTGGTAGCTCTCGTAGATTTTGTTGTGGTTGCGTTTTTTTGCGCCAAGAGCGCCCCAACGGAATCGGCAAAAACAAAGAGTCTGTTTTTATAACCCGTTGCAATGCCAACAAGGTTTCCGGAAAGATTAACAACACCAGAGCCCGACGATAGCTCCGGAAGTGTCGTAAAGAATCCTTTTTTGGTTATGCGCGCAATAATGCCGGTTGTCGCTCCACCATCCTGACGCATAGCGAGAACTGTTTCGCCCAATTTTAGATTTTGTTGAAATACGAGATCAGGGGTTGTTGCCTTTGGAAGTCCTTTCGTTTTTGTAATGCTGTACAGCGACAGGCCATTATGAGTGCGCGCAAATGTACTGGTTGCTGTCGCGCCGTTAAGAAATGATGCCTTCATATGTTGAGGAGTAGCTCCGGTGAACATCGTCACAATCATTTTTACTTTTGGAAGATACACGCCGGTTGCAACTGGAGTGGTGTTTGTTTTTGCGGAAGTGTCGTACAGCAAAACAAAACGCGCACTTTGCGAAGCGAGTGCCGATATGACCAAATCTTCATTTGATGGAGCTGGTGATGATATTATTGTTTTCACAACTTCCGCAGGAAGTGCAGGAGTTATTGTCTTTACAGTATGCTCAACAATACGATTGACAGTTTGCGTTACAACCGGTGGCGCTTGGTCAAGCAAGGACACGGTTAATATGCCCGTTGCAATAGAGGTAACGAAGCTGACTAATATCATAAGCAACAAAAGTTGCGATTTGGTTAGTTCTTCAATATTCATATTTATACTATACCCATAATTTGTATATTACGCCACCTTTATAGTATCAAAATACCACTACATCGTGTGTTCGTCAAGAAATGCGATGGCTTTGGTAAGCGCAACGGTGAAGTGATGAATGTTTGCATCGGTGGTAGTGTGCCCCCACGAAATACGTAATGTGGAAGCACCACGAAGTGAATCTCTGGTAAGCGCCGTAACAACGCGCGACCCGACTGTGTTTGTTTCGCAGGCGCTTTTGGTTGAAACGGCAAATCCGGCTTCATTCAAAATCATAGTGAGGTAATCGGTATCGCGCCCGATGAAAGACACATTGAGTATGTTCGGCGCGGTCAGCGCGCTTTCATTTATGAAAGCGCGCTGACAAGTGGCAATTGCGCGCGTCAAAAACGCGCGCAATTGTAGAGCGCGCGCGTTGAAACGCGCGCGCTCTACATCGCAATATTGAAACGCGCGCGCAAATGCCGTAGCAAGCGCAACCGCTTGCGTACCGGGACGCAACGAGCGCTCTTGCTCTCCGCCATTGAAAAGCTGACGAAGCGGAATGGTGCGATGAGAAATGAGTGCGCCGATTCCACGCATACCACACATCTTTTGCGCATCAAAAACTAACATATCGGCACGCCAATGCGAGCGAGTTACTCTTTGCGTTAACGGCACCGCACTTGCGTCCACGTGCAGTAGCGCAGTGCGCGCATCGGCGTTGTCCGCCGATGCGCGCACTAAAGCATTTTTAACTTCGCGCGTATTCCACACCGTGCCGGTTTCTCCACATACCGCCTCCATTGAAATAAGTGCCGTCTCGGGACGCAACATCGCGGAAAGTTTCGCGATATCCACAACGCCACGTTTTGTTATGGGAAGTGGCTCAACAATGAACCCTTCTTTTTTAAGCGCTTCAGCAGTGTGTACAATTGAAGTATGCGCGGTTTCCGCATACAGAAAATGTATGTCTTTTGGCTGTCGTCCAGAGGCGGACAACGCCGTGAGATGTCCACGAATTGCAAGTGCATTTGCCTCAGTTGCTCCGGAAGTAAATATAATGTCATCCGCCTTCGCCTCAACAAAACGAGCAATGACATTTCGTGACTCCTCAAGAATTTCACTCGCGAGCTGTCCCTCATAATGTGGAGATGATGGATTTCCATACACGTCCCTCGCTGTCGCCAGGGCGACAGCGAGGGATTGCTTGCACACAGGCGTTGCTGCCGCCCAATCCAAATATACCCTCTTTTTCCGTAACAAACTTTTTTTCATATTCTTACTATATTCATATGTAAAATATAATCAATCTTTGGAAAGTTCCTTTTTGGGAGAGTCTGACTCTCCCATTTCCTTTTAGACTCTCTCAGTTCCTTTTTGGGAGAGTCTGACTCTCCCATTTCCTTTTAGACTCTCCCAGTTCATTTTTGGGAGAGTCTGACTCTCCCATTTCCTTTGTACTCGCCACACGCATACGCGTATGGTTTGGTTCTTTTCTTTGTGGGCGAGGAGGGACTTGAACCCTCAATCCTTTATGGAACATGGTCCTAAACCATGCGCGTATACCAATTCCGCCACTCGCCCATTATTATTTCAGTATACCTCATCGGTATACCGTAATGTAATATATACTTATACGTTCTATGTGGGAAGGTCTGACCTTCCCAAGACGTTACATTCTCAAGACGGACATTACACTCTGTTTGGGAAAACTACTTTCATTATTTTCTTCACTCACTTGTCCGCCCACCAGGACTTGAACCTGGAACCAACTGCTTAAGAGGCAGCTGCTCTACCAATTGAGCTATAGGCGGTTTATTGCATAGTATCTGAAATGTAATATTACTTCAATAGTATTACCAGCGCGCTAAAGCCCCCGCCCAGCGCGCCTTCGGCGCGCTGGGCGGGGGCACGCGCAAACCAAGTACCCGGGGCCGGACTCGAACCGGCACGGAGATTTTTGGGCCCCCTCAGGGTTTTAAGCCCTGTGCGTCTACCATTCCGCCACCCGGGCAGTAACGTCAGTCCCGTATGGAATCAACGTGAGGCCCGAGTGGGAATTGAACCCACGAATCGCGGTTTTGCAGACCGCTGCGTTACCACTTCGCCATCGGGCCAGTACGAGATAGTATACTGCGATTTTTTATTTTACGCTATCTTTTTGTAAGTAGTTCCACCGAGGAAATATATATTTCCTCGGTGGCTATGGTGGTAATTTTTATTATTCGTCATCAAAATCACATACAATTCAGTCAGTTGTTTTTTCATTACGTGTGATTTCATCAAGGTGTTGTCTGTTCTCTTCACCAACATCAAACATAAAATGTACGTTGGGGATATATGAAAATCGCGCCTCCTTTTTTAGATAAAGAAAAAAATCCCTCTGGTGACGACGAAGGAAAGATATCGCTGCCTCCTGTGCGGTGTTTGGAAAAACGCTTACATAAATCATCGCCCGCTTTCTGTCTTTTGAAAGCTCCGCGCGAGTTGGCGTAATGAGCGCATTCCGATTTGCCGTACGGGCAATATAGCCAGCAGCAAACCGCACCAGCAAATTTTCTTTTGTTTTACTATTATTAGCGCTCATAAATTTTTATGTGCGGATGATAGTGTACGGAATGAGTGTGTCGCCAGCGGCAATCTCGGCACGTGTTTCTATTTCAAGTCCACACTCACCTTCTGTGCGAATTTCAGATACGTTCGCGCGTGCTTGTTGCAAATTGATGATTTTTCCATTGCCAAGTAATATTCCACGCCGCAAAATATGTACCGGGGAATGCACTGAGCACCTTCCGGAAATCAAGCGCGCGCCGAGTACGTATTTGCGAGAATGCGAGCTAAACATTTTTATAATTGACATTTCACCAATTGGCTCTTCCACGTCAATATGCGGAGCACGCTTTTTCAAAAGATTCTCAACACACTCACGAACTTCATATATGATACGATGCGATTCAATAGGAACAGAGAGGCGATTTGCAATATCGCGCGCGGCGGCATCAACAGGAACAGTAAACGCAATAATTACCCCATCCGATGTCGCGGCGGTCTTTACATCTCCTTCGGTAACAAATCCGACTGACGAGGATAGAGTTTGAATAGACACTCGTTCGTGCGTTATTTTTGAAAGCTCATGAATAATTGCTTCAATACTACCGGTTGTATCCGCTTTAATAATGAGTGGCAAAGTTGTTGTGTCTTTGGCGGTGGCGCTCCGCGCCACCGCCTTCTGCGCGACGCCATCTTGCACTTGTGCGCTTTCTTTTATGAGAGCAAGTGCTTCTTTGCGCGTTTTGACAGTACGAAATAATGTGCCTGCTTCAGGAAGTGCTGAAAATCCGAAAATACGCACTGGCATAGAAGGTCCGGCAGACAACACACGCTCCCCGATAAAGTTTTCCATAAAACGTACCGGGGCATACGAATCACCCAGCACGACAAATGTTTGCAACGTTAATGTTCCGTCTTTCACCACAAGCGTCGCTGTAGCACCACGCTTTGTATCTTGCATTGACTCCAATACAAAACCGCTCGCTGGGAGTGTTGCGTCTGCGGATAACTCATCCAAGTCGGCTGTAAGAAGCACAAGGTCAAGCAGGTCTGATACTCCCTCGCCTGTTTTTGAAGATACTGGCATATATGGTACCGAGCCACCAAGCCCTTCAAGATACACTTCATGTTCAAGTAATGATGCTTTTGCTTGTTCAACATTAACATCTCGCTTATCTATTTTTGTCAGGGCGACTATATAAGGTATATCCGCCTCGGTGATTGCCGTAAGTGCGTCTTGCGTTTGCGGTTTAAATCCTTCATCGGCAGCTACCACTAAAATTGCAACATCGGCGACAGACGCTCCACGAGCACGAAGCGCATGGAACGCTTCGTGCCCAGGAGTGTCCAGAAAAGTTATACTCCGAGATGCTCCTTCGTACTCACAACCAACTTCATACGCAGACACATGCTGTGTGATGTTCCCTGCTTCTTTTGCGATGGTATTTGTTTTGCGAATATAATCCAACAATGACGACTTTCCGTGGTCAATGTGTCCCATAACCGCAACAATCGGTGCGCGAATATCTTGTGCCATAGTATTTATAAGTATACCACACTATGATACAAATTGCAATTATACACATACAGTACACCACGTATCGGCAACAATACGGTATACTAAATATAATTCATATTATCTATGAAAGGCGAAAGAAAAAGAAAGAAAAAGAAAGAAATTGAGTACATCTTCGCCGAAAGCGCAAAGATGCTTGATAAAAGCGTTGGCGTTGCCATGAAAAGCGAGCGCGTTGTCGTGCGCGCGGCGCCTATGCGCCGCGCGCACGAATACTGGGAAAAGCTGGGTCCTGGACTGACAACCGGCGCCGCGGATAACGACCCATCTGGCATTGCCACCTATTCGCAAGCAGGAGCAAAATTTGGTACGCAACTTATATGGACAACTCTTTTTACCTTTCCTTTTATGGCACTGGTACAAGAGCAGGCGGCACGCATCGGTATTGTGTCGGGAAAAGGACTTGCTGCAAATATACGCTTGCATTATTCACGCTACACACTCGTTGGCATCACTGTGATACTGTTTTTTGCGAACACACTCAACATTGCAGCGGACTTAAACGCTATGTCTGCGGGCGCACGCTTATTGATTCCAAGCATGAGTATGGAAATACTAACCATCTTTTTCGCGTTGGTCAGTTTATTGCTTCAGATATTCACCAGCTATGCGCGCTATTCAAAATATCTCAAATATCTCACACTCGCGCTTTTGTCATATGTGATTACCGCTCTGTCCATACATATGGATTGGGCAAGCGTCATACATCACACATTAATTCCTTCCATTTCATTTACCAAAGAACAAATTTTTCTTTTGGCAGCCATATTCGGCACGACCATATCACCATATATGTTCTTTTGGCAAACGTCACAAGAGGTTGAAGAACGCGTACTGCGTGGAGAGACAACCATTAAAGTTCGTAAACAAATGGTGAGCAAAGATGAAATTCACAATATGCGTGTTGATGTGTGGTCAGGTATGTTCTTTTCAAATTTGGTTGCATTCTTTATTTTCGCAGCCGCTGCGGGAGTGTTATTTACCCACGGCATTGTTGTAACCACCGCCGCCGATGCCGCGCAAGCACTGAAACCGTTTGCCGGCAACTTTGCCTATTTACTGTTTGCACTCGGCATTATCGGAACCGGACTTTTGGCAATACCCGTCATTGGTGGCTCAACCGCGTATGCGGTCGCTGAAAGTTTCGGGTGGAAATACGGATTGTATAAAAAACTCAAACAAGCATACGCATTTTATGGAGTCATTATTATTTCAATGATTATCGGTGTCATTGCAAACTTCTTTCATCTTGATCCAATCAAAGGACTTATTTACGCGGCGGTTGCAAATGGTTTGGTCGCTCCATTTATTTTATTCTTCATTGTGCGTATCAGTCATGATAAAAAGATAATGGGGAAATATAGAAGCGGTATTCTTTCGGTATCTTTTATGTGGGCGACCATTATTATTATGACGCTCTCTGGCATCGCTGCAATTACTACGCTCTTTTTGTAAACATAGTATTGAAGACACAATACAAATGTCTAAGACCCTTCATTAGAAAGGTCTTAGACATTTGTATTTGGTCTGTGTTAACTATGCACTTTTTTGAAGAGCTCCCCAAAAACCTAGAATTGCTATGACCACACCAGTTACTATAACAACAGTTTTTGTTTCTACTCCTGTGAAAGGCATAATAATGACCCAAAGACCAAGAATACCATTTACCCATTGTTGCCACATGATAAGTAATAGAAATTAGATAGTGCTAATCTCGACCGTACTTACTTGTAGAGAAGCGTTAAAAACTTCTCCTTATAAAAGTATACTCCTCCCTCTTTAATGTGTGCAACACGATATGCACATACGCGAACAGTATCTACTTTTCATCCTCGTTTGTCTTATCAAAAATATACCGCCTAATTATCGTGTTCTATTTTATTCAATCGGTATGAGTACCGTTCGCTTCCTCACGTGAGATTCTATTGTCCACCTCTTGCGCCTTTTTGTTTTCTGTTTCAACGCGTACCGCCTCTTTTTCCATTGTTTTGTGAGCAACAGAACGGAGATTATATACGTTCATCAGTGAAAAAGTTATCATACCAGCGCCGATAATACCAAATACGTTCACAAAAAAGGTAGCGAACGCACCAAAAGTGATTGCCACATTCAACCACGCAATACCTATGCCGGCTGTGGCAAGCGGAGGAATTAGCGCGACTGAAATTGCAACTCCCGGAAGTGTCTCTGAAAGTTTCGGCTTCACCAACGCATACACAACAGCGACGCCGGCAACAACACCAACAAGCAATAATAAAAGTGATGGCGATGTGCGCGCAGCGATGATTGCCGTTTCGTGTATTGGCTTGCCATGCACGGAGGTGAAAAATATCGCTGCTCCCGCAGCAGCGATAAATGAGATGACAATTGCTTTTGCAACCGTCCAAAGCGATTGCCGTAACAGTACTTGATCGGACATTGAAAGACTCAATGCGATACCAAGCACTGGATAAAGAATCGGGGCAATGAGCATACTACCGATGATGATGGCTTCACTTCCAGCAAGTAGACCAAACGTTGCCATAAGTACCGAAAGAGTAATCATAAAAAAGAAATCAAAATCCGGCGTTGCGCGCTGTACCAGCAAATGCACTGCTCTTTGTTTATCCGTGTGTGCAATGGTTTGGAAACGAGAAAGAAAACTCATAAATAAAATGTTTATTGTATTCGTAATGTTACCACATAAGTATACTACATAATCATTGTTGCATATGTTAGAAGTGTGAAGTTGTGCACGAGCCACCCCGCCACCTTGGCACTTCGTGCCAAGGTGGCGGGGTGCGGAGAAAACGAGTACCACACACCATCACATAAAAAATAAAACGTCTCTATCCTTGAGACGTTTTAAAATGGAGAAAATATGTACATCATAATATTC
>VAOZ01058969.1_pt1 | contig 10929 bp, 10 predicted proteins | sample 3394041 | NCBI WGS metagenome assembly VAOZ01 (sample SAMN08290431, study PRJNA428436) | hydrothermal vent metagenome | isolation source: Deep-sea hydrothermal vent chimney | place: Indian Ocean: Southwest Indian Ridge
CATGTTTAAAACAACACCAATACACACAGTATTGAGTCGTTTACCAATAGATTGTATTTTCAATCCGCCTACGATAGAAGACATAACAGGTGAGGTAACCAACAGCATACTTTCACAGGCATCCAATGAATGAATCACAACATCGCTGATACCTGGGGGAGTATCCACCAACACAATATTATATTCTTCTGTGAGTTTGGTTAATATGTCTTCTAAATTTTCGAGGTCTATATCTTTCAGGGTATTGAAAGAAATATCCCCGGGAATAATGTCAAAATTATATCCACTGTCAAAGACTGCGTTGGAGAGTTTATCTCTTCCTGCAAGTACATTATGAAGTGAAGAATAATAGGATCCGTTCCCAAGACAAATACCGACATCCGGGCAGTCTAAATTGGCATCCACCACTATAGTTTTGATGTTGAACATGGCTAAAGAGGCAGCAAGATTTAAGGACAGAAATGTCTTTCCTACTCCTCCTTTACCTGAAGTTATACAGAGACTCGTTCCCATTTTGCTGTTCATACTATTTTAGAATTAACAGACTGTATAAAAGCAGTGAACTATCCCTCGCTCACGCAAAAGGATTTCCCGCAGATAGAGTTAAAATATTATAATTAAACTTATGAAGCTGGAACCCATTAGAAATAAGCTGTTCCATGCCAGGAAACTTTTGAAAAAAGATGCGGACAAATTAGAACTATATGTAAGAGAATTTACAGATAAAATAAAAGGAAAATAAAGTTACAAAAAATGCTTTTTTGAATATTATGAACTTATACGCAAAGTAGCTAGGGATTTAAACGCGACCGGCGTGGTTATTTCACTGGGAATTAATTCAAAAAAAGACCTGCAGAGACTTGCTGAACGATGAGTCTAAGGAGTACCCTATCATAGTATAGATGTTGTGGAAGACTACATCCAAGATTACAACAGGGTTAAGATGGCTATAGATAAGGGTATAAAGGAGGAAGAGATTTCAAGAATTGTGAAACTGAGTCATAGATTTGTAGAGGAATATCTGATACTCATGAAGATGTATGAAGATAGAAAAGTTAATGTAGAGAATGAAATTAAGGTTAGAAAAAAGTTGGGACTGGAGTAGCTTAGTGCAATATTGCACTATTTCAAGATATTACAACTATGTCACGCATCAATGAGGGTTGTCCGATTGCGAAAATAATTTCTAGCTATACATGCCCCTCTAATTGAACTTTTATGGCCTGCATTTAGGCATTTTAAGCAATGCGTGCATAGTTTTCGATTAACGCTTATTCCATTGTCCTCTAAATATAATGCATTTCTCTTACATAACGAGGTACATGCACCACATTTAAAGCAGTTTAATGCTTTTTCTATTAATATCTTCATTTTCCTTTTTGAATGCCCGTTAAGATTTATCTTAATTTTTTTGTTACTGTTTTCTCCTATTATCTCATAATCGTCGGTTAAAATCCAAATTAAATTTTTAATTTTGTCTATTTGATCCTCACCATCTCCTGAGAATACAACTTCTATCCAATCAGAACTTGAATTTTTCAAAGAATAAAAAACTCCACCTGTTATCTTTTTAAAAGGAGGTATCCAAGCCGTCCAACCCCGTTGATATACAAATTTTTCTTTATCAATAATACCTACTTTTTCAGCATATTTCTGCAACTTATCCTCGAGTTTTTTAATTTTCTCAGGTATTATCTCTCTCATTTTTCCCCATTCTTCTTTTGTTCTATAAGGGCAACACCAACAACCTATCCTGTTAAAATAATCGTACAAAGGATTATAAGGTAATTTATACGTTTTAATATAGTCCCACACTTCTGATTCCGACCAATCTATAACAGGGTTTATTTGAGGTACAGGAATGGCAGGATTATAGTCTATTTTTTTATAACTCTTCCTTCTAGTAGATTCTTCCCTCCTCAACCCTGTAACAAAGCCATCTATGTTATTCTCTCTAGCATATTTGGCTAAAGGTCCAAACTTAATTACTTCACAACACCACCTAAAACGTCTAGAAGGAAACCCCAAGTCTTCAATTAACTCAAAAAAATCACGCGGTGGAGTCACAATATCAATATTTAAGCTATAAAAATCGTTCAACGATTCGACGTAATCCACGGTTTCATCAAACTCAATACTTGTATTAGAGAAAACAGCTCTTTTTATTCCTACTCGTTCTGCTAAATCAAGAGCCAATAAACTATCTTTTCCACCTGAAAAGCTAACTGCCAGATTCTTAAATCTACGCCTAATTCTATGCATACCTGGAAAATCTTCGTTAACTCTTTCCAAAGAATCTAGAGAATCATAACCAATAATCTTTTCATGGCTCATTCGTCGCGGTTGTGTTGCTTCGATATGGGCATATTTGCCAGAAGAAACTTCAAGTAACCATGCTATCGCAGAACTTTCTTTTCCTACCATTAATAAATATAAAATAGAAGTAGCATATAAATCCTTGTATCAAGGATTAAGTAAATTAATAAGACTACTATCTTTCACGTTCTCTCGCCCTCTCTCTGTATCTCTCCCTCATTTGTTCCATATACTTAATCATAACTGGTTTGAGTGGCTTCTCCCCTTCTTCAGTGTTATCAGAAATAATTTTTGTTTTACCGTCTATAAACCCAGACATAGTACGTATCAAACGAAGTCTTTGCCTAACAGGTAATTTTGTTATTGCCCAATCTATAGAAAAATTTGATAGTATTGGGTCAATCTCTTTATCGCTACTAGTAAGGATATGATCCGATAACATATCAAAAATAGCTAATGCTGCCCTTGGTAAAAATACTCCAGTTTTAATTAATGATCTAGTCAAAGCAACGGTAAGAATTCCATGAACCTCTAAAATTTTTTTCTCCATCTCCGGTGTGTCCATTTTATAACCTTCCAATCTGATTTCTTGAAGTCTTTTAGAAAGTTTCCCGGGAAGTATTACGTCACTATCCCTTTCAATCAATAAAGCTTCTTCTAGAAATGAAAGTACTCTATTAGTTGTAAGGGAAGTAAAATTTATTTCTTTTATTTCTCCTAAAGCTATTTCCTTTACTCTAAAAATAGTAAAAGCTTCAAGGACTTCAACTGCCGTATTAAAATACCCCGCAGTTCTTGGATATGCCTGATATATCCATGCTAATTCTTGTACAGCGTTAGTCAGCCACTCTGGAGGATTTTTTTCGTTCACATATGTTTCTATAATATCTAATATTTGAAACATTGATAAATCACATTTTTTACATAATTTCGAAGATAAATCCTCTAATTCAACACCACAAATTTGACAATTCATATTAGCCTCCAAAATATTGAATTTCCACAGGTTTGTCCTCTTCAATCAATTTTGTAGCCACAACAAACCAATTCTTCTCCTTAGCCTTTTTCGATAGATAGTTTAATACTATATTTTTTCTATCTTCATCAAAATCTGAGATTACATCATCTAAAATGAAAAAGTTAGTATCTTGGAGATATGTTTCTTTTAATGCAATTTGCAGTATCATAGCGATTGTTAGTTTCTCCGACGTACTTAATGTCTTAACTTGTTGAGGAACATATTCACCGGTTTTTTCCTTAAGTCTCTCTATATATAACTGGTAATTCTCGTTTAGTTTAATGTTTCTAAACTCTTTAAATCCCAATTCATTCATAAGTTCATTTATATTAGCATTAAATTGCTTAACTGCCTCCTGTCTTTGCTCATCTGCTCTATTTTTAGTAAATTTTATTTTATTTTCGATATATTCAATCCATGTTTTATAAATCTGTTTAGCAAGCTTGGGTTCAACGAAGCCATTGCCTACCTCAATGGAAGACTCTTCCAATTCTCGGTTAATATTGCTTATACGAACCGAAACCTCAGCTCTTTCCCGCTCTTTTTGAGTATATAGCTTATCGATTTCTTCATCTTCCGAACTTATTTTACTTCTTAGGACTTCTAATTGATGTTTTAGCTTGTCGATTTTTTTATTGTGTTTTTCTATATAATCTTTCAATTGCCCCAATTCTCTTATTGGATCACCAATCCCCCTTGTTAGATTTTCTTTTTCTTGCTTAAGATAAAGAACCTCTTCCTTTAGTTTATTTTGAAGTTTTTCTTTTTTTTCTAATTCTTGAGTCAAACGAATATTTTCTAAATTTAAATCTTTAATCTCACTGCTTATTTTATTCTTCTGATTCCGCAAATTCTCTAATTTTAATGTAATTTCTTTATAGCTTATAGTTCCATCATTACATAAAGGACAAGTAATCTCATCCTGTATAACTCTTACACTAGATTGAGCTGTTACAAATAAATTCAATTCGCCATCTGCACTGCTTCTTTTTTCTTGAAGTTGGGCAATTTTTTTCTGATTTTCTTCCTTTTTTATATTTTTCTCCTTTTCTATGTCTTTAATTTGTATCTCTTTTAATTTATTGTTTTTTTCTTTAATTTTTTTATCTATTATACCTATTCGTCTTTCTAAGCTTTCGATTATATCTTTTGTTTTCTTGATCTCTCCAGTTTTCCATCCTTTCTTTTCTTCGTATTCGTTTATCCTTTCTGTTAGTTCTTTTCTCTTTTTTATAGGATCTTTAATGCCCTTAAATTTAGATTCCAATTTCTCCAATTCTTTATCAAGCTCGTCTCTCTCTTTAAGCAATTTTTGACGTTCTGTATCTAAACTAGATAATATCTCAATTTTTCTTTCTGCAGAATATTTTTTCTCAATAATGTCCTCTTTTCGGCTTAATAATAAGTTCCTTATTTCATCGTAATTTGATGCGGATGATAAGTCCGTAACTGCCCAACGAAAGTTGTCTGGTTCAATTTGATCATCTAATCCACTAAGCTGTCTCAATATTCTACTATCATTAGATAAGATTCCAGCTAAAAGGAATCTTTGATCTCCCTCTGGTGGTAATTCTATATATTCGCCATTTTGTTTAACTTTGTATGTTCTAGTTCCTTCATCTATCTCTAATTTAACAGTTCCTTCCTTTGCATGAATGTTTACAAATCCTTGCTGGGGGTTTCTCTCGTCACTTTTAATACCGAGCTTCTTAGCTTCCTTATCGGCGGATGAATCAAGATATCCATCTGAAGGTATTGACAAAATAGCAGTTAATGCTCTTATAACAGAAGTTTTTCCACCGCTGTTAGAAGCCTCTATCAAATTCAATTTACCCTTTTTTAATTTAAAAGTGAGTTCTCCCCTCAATCCTCCAATATCTTTGGTATACAAATTAGCCCCCATTATTCAGAAGCCCCCTTGATAATATCTTCTTTGATTTCTTCTAATCTTCTATCCAACATCTTTTCAACCCTGCTAATGTTTACTTTCTTACCTCGAGCTAATCCATCAATGGTCTTTTCAAAGTCGTCCATTTTAATCCAGCCCCGCTACATTACTAGCTACTAAGATATCAAAACTACCCCACCATTCAGGATTTGAAAGTTCCGTTACGTTTTTGTATAATATTTTGAATTTTTCGGGTGTCATGTTCTTATAACCAAACTGCCACTGTGCACCTCCAGCCCTACTAACCTTTCCAGAAATAGTTCTCACAAGACTGAATTGCAACGGTTCTAACTCTAACCCTAATTTTTCTTTTTGGTCAATCCTCGGGATTCTTTCTTTCAACTTTTTTCTAGCTTCATTCGGAAAATATTCCTTATATTTGCCACCCGGAAAATATACAGTTAAAATGAGTATCCCAGTTTTAGGAATATCTTCTAAAAATATCATATTGACCATAACCTCCTTTCAATACATTCCATCACAGTTATTTGTCGTGCATCTCTTATTGTTGGGGTTTCCATCTTTTTTAATCTTTCTTCAATTTTGTTAGTAACAAATTTTTTATCTTCGTCTTCCATATTGCTTGCTTCTAAAATTTTATTTACAGCAGTCATAAGCTGATCTAATGGTAGATTTGGCGATTGAATTGAGTATAATCTCGTTCTTATTGCTTCATCAACTAAATCTGGGCGATTTGTTGTAGCACATACTATGGCTTTGTACGGATTTAAGTTATCTATTTCATGAAAAAGAATAGAATTAATAGAATAGTGCCACTCTTTAGCTAATTCTGTCCCTCTAGTCAGCATCAAACTTTCAATATCGTCAAATAGAATCAACAATTTTGAATTTTTAGATTGCTTTTCTATCCATCTAAAAACACTCCTTAGTTTTTTCTCAGCATCGCCCCATTTGGGAGATGCTATAGAAGCGCTATCAACAAATAAAAAAGAAACTGTTTGCAATCTTCTATCCAATTTTCTAGCCACTTGCTTTATTACCTCTGTTTTACCTGTGCCAGGAGGTCCTTCTAATATAAAACCTTTAAAAGGTGAGTTTTTTATTATAAGATTTCCCTTAAAGAAATATTCGCACGTTCTTGATATAATATCCTCTATTTCCTTGAGTTGTGGAAGAATATCAACTTCTGATAAAGTTGTTCCACTTACTGGTTTTAATTCGATATCCTCGATTTTTGTCTCCATTTACTCTATCGCTCCCTTTCTCTAGTTCTTTCTCTAACTCTTACCATTTCGACTATAACATAATCTTCAAATTTAAAGGTTATATCCCCATTCAAAAAGCTCATATCTTTTATTAATCCTTGGACGAATTTCCCATCAATGGTCTGAAGTGACCTAATAATTCTCCCTCTTGTTGTTGATGGAATCCTCCTTATTGCGATAAAGGATCTTAAATCTTCTTCAGTGAATTTTTCTTTTCCGTTATATGCAGTAGTCCATAAGAACATTAATATTGTCCATAGTGTCTTAGGTCTTTGTTTATATGGCAAAATCGTAATATCGTTATCTTTGTCCAATTCTGCTATTTTTGTCAATATATACAATAAAACATAACCAGAGTATATATGAGTCAATCTAATTTGCATTTGGTCACTAAGAGGTTCGCCACCCAGATATTGTTTGGCGAATTTCTTAGTTTTGTCTGTCAAGATTAAAATCCTTCTATATTTTTCGGTTTTTACTCGGATGAGATCTAATTCTTCAAAAATCCTAAAAGCATCACTCCACGACCTTGTAGTCCTTATTTCCTTATTGAGTTCATCTTCTGTAATTTCGCTAGCACCACTCAATGCTTTTGCAACTATAAATTCACATAATTTATAAAAGATTGCAGTCTGTGGATTTTGTGCTGTAACAAACGAACTATCTGACAGCAACTTAAATATTGGGCTGGTATTTGGGTCTATGTTCTCTAACGTTTCCATCTTAGCATCTATATCAGCGTAGATATCATTTACTATTTTCGAAAAATCTTTACAATCATCACAAATGAAAAAATCTTCTTTGCCACTTTTTGTTAAGCCGCATTTTACACACATCATTTCAATTCCCCAATTTTAGGTCGTGATTCGCAACTTGTAGATACTACTTGTTACACATCACCCATATATAATATTTTTGGTAATGTCCTGAAATTATTTCCCAAGTATTTTTGCTAACCTTAACTCCTTTCATTTAGGGAATACATTAAAGCCCAACACTTTATCTATTTCAGCCACTTTTTTAGGCACCTCCGAGATGATTTCCCTCTCACCATCTTTAATCATATACACCTTTGCGAATTCTTCCAATACATCCAGGGGTGAGAGTTTATGCAGTAGATTATTCTTCTTAATAGCGAATTCGATTTTGCAGTAAGCATAAAGAGATATGAAAGAAGCGAATAAGTGCCAAAAGATGCTCTCGTCGTCCTGAAGATACATTTTATCCGCATAGAGAATATTCTTATACATATCGAAGAGCTTTTCAACTCCTCCCCGCTGTTTGTACATCAGAGAAATCTCTTCACCCTCGAGGTCCAGGTCAGAGGTTATTATAATTCTTCCAGCATGATTCAGCATATTTTTAAGCTCATTGTTGCTAATCTTCTCCTCATCAATCCGCTTATAGAGTGTTTTCTCCTCTTCAACCTTCAACGTAGTATCTTCAAAGAGATAAAGGAAGTATCTCCCTAACTTTTTCTTTCCCAGTTTGATTAATCTGTCACGATAAAAAAAATGCTTGGTAAGGTGTATTCTGGTCTTATAAAGCTTGGAATTCCTTTTTGCTGGTAGCACAAAAGCTACGCTTTTGTCAAGTAGGAAATCTATAGTCTTCATAGAGAAGAATCCTCTGTCAAGAATGAGAATCTTTCCCTCTATCTTAGCATCTCTGACGGAATTATAAAGTGAAGTAATATCCCTGACAGAGCCCGGAAGAGCCCTTATCATGGTAGGCAAGCCTTTGTCGACAGAGTAAAATAGTGCCAGGTTTATCTGGGGAATATAAAACTTGTCTTTGTTGTATCCCAACTCCGCAAAGTTGATTCCCTGTGTGGGATAGCTCCTCGAAAATAGCATTCTGAGCTTCAGAGTCTGTACCTACCACTTTTAAAACTTTGGAGAGAGTTTCAGGGCTAAGGTTTGGATTGAGTTTTAAAGGGTCATAGAGCTTTTCCCATATGCTCCTCACTCTTTTCAGGGGTACATAGCCAAAAACCCGTACCAACGAAAGTGCATAGAGTTCCTGACAGACATCTTCAAATTCATTCTTTAGCAGGGATTGAAGGTCACCCAGGACTGAATGAAGAATTGCAGCATTCCCATACTGCTTTATGCTTCTTGGTCTGAAATTGCTGATTACTCTTTTGCTGCTCTTTATAAAGCCCTTCTCTATGTCAAGCCTGCCAAGATAAATGGATTTCTTCCTACGCTTTTTTAATTCTTTGTCCCAGTAGGTCGTAGAACGGTAAACATAGTAGGATTTACCAAACCGTTTTATTTCAATCCCTTTTTCACCTTTATCTCTCTGCTTGCCAAGCCAGGTTTTTCCCCATTCTCCAATAGGGTAGCCATTACATCAAGTACATCTCCACATAATACTCCCTCTAATAATTCTTTTTTTATCGTATCTGCTATGTTATCCTCTATCTCCCCCGCCCCTTTGTTTCCTATAGAGTTACCTAATTGGTTATCGATTTGTCCTTCCATTTTTTTCACTCCTTTTTGATGGGTCTAACGATTACAATTATATCGTTGTTCCGTGCCTCGAAATCCCAGTTGAGTTTATCACCTTCAGATAAGCAGTAGTGCTTCACGATGCTCGATGGAACAGTAGTCCGTAGGGACTCGCTTATTTTGTTAGCCCTGTTCAGGGTTGTGTTCTGTCCGTCTGCCATGCTTAGGACTATTCTACCTTAGAATATATAACTTTTTCTATCTAATTTTCTACCTGAATTATTACCTAGAAATCTACCACTTATATATAAGCGAGCCTATCGCAAAATTCTGTAATTATATCATAAAAGTCTTTTGTTCTTTTTCCCTCTCTCCCTTGCAATTTGATTTTTTCACTTTCTTACTACAACTCCATTGGTCATCAGTTAAGGCTTTTCTGCAGTCCCGAAGACGGTTTCTGTTTGCATGAGGGTTCTTACAAGGCGACGATAAGTTCCAGGACTATATTGTAGTCATATCAAATTCCACGGTAATCAGGCAAAACGCCTGTGTTTGTGAAATATTCCCTCTTCAAAACGCTTAATCGATGACGCATGGATATTATCACTATTTCATAATAAATATTTGTGGTTCTCCTTTTAAATTTGTTGATGGTTTTTATTCTCCATCTTGATTATCTTTTCCCGAAAAAATTTCCTCTTCCTTGGTCATGCCGTCGACATGGTAAAAGTCCATAACCTGAAGAAGCTCAAATGGTGCCTACACAACTACTGTACAGGGGAAATAACGCAGAAATGGGCTGCAAAATACCTTGGGATAACTCCTAGAAGATTCAGACATGTCCTCAAAGAATACAAAAAAAATGGAACTATTCCCAAAATCAGCTTAAATCTTGGAAGGCCTAAATAGTGGTTGAACAGATGAGCATGGAACAGGCAAACCTGTTCTCAACCATGAAGCTGAACAGGTTTGTTCCACGCTAATTATTTTTTGATGGATAATACGCTTCTTGGTCTTGGTTTATCTCATGATTTGTTAAAGTCGAGTCATTGAATAGTTCTAATTTCTGAAGCAGTGGAGAAGTCCTGCGCCATCAAACTTGTCCCCTGTTTCTTTCCATAAACTTCTGTAGAGTAAGAGCTTCTTCAAAATTCCTCACCCTTCTAAGTTCATTAGCTTTCTGTTTTTGTTCCTTTAAGAGCCTTCGGCAATCCTTTGATTTCGTACTAAAATTCTGAAATTGCCGTGTTATTCTCCTTTTATACAAAAAGTAATCTTTTCATAGCCTTTTAAACGCAGTAGGGCACCTTGCCAGGTCCATTCTTCTGAAACTTACTGCTGCCAGATATGTCATTAGGGAAACGATTTCAGCCATTAGTGACCAGAATCTTGCCCTTTTCAGCGTCCTTGATGGTAGTCTTGCCTGAGAATACTTTTCCTCCCTTGAAAATAGTCTTTCACAAGCAGGTCTCAGCCTTGCCAGTGCACTCAGAACATCTTCTGTGAATTTTCCGAACACACATTTTCTGTACCGGTGATTGGTCCCTACCTTAATCAAATCATCCGCTCTAACCTTCTTGCTATCCAGCACCGGGATAACTCCCCTGACAATGCAATAAAGCACATTCTCAAAAGAGAAAAATGCTTTATCTCCCAGAAGGAATAGGGGATAACAGCCATAGCGATGGTGAAAATCCTCCAGAAGTCCCTGCAAAAAAGGCGATTCATGCCGGTTACCGGGGAATACAACGCTGCACAATGGCTGCTCCGATGCTACATCTGTCAATTTCAGGTCAATGTAGCCAGGTCCTCTTTTATAAGTCCCCTTGAAACATAAACCTGCATCCACGTCAGAATAGCAACCGTTTTCATCAGGATATGCATATGTATTGGAGCGTTTAAACTTGCCATCGATGGCAACCACTCTGAATGATATGGCATTTATGTTGTTTAGCCATTTCACCAACA
>VAOZ01095190.1_pt1 | contig 10909 bp, 14 predicted proteins | sample 3394041 | NCBI WGS metagenome assembly VAOZ01 (sample SAMN08290431, study PRJNA428436) | hydrothermal vent metagenome | isolation source: Deep-sea hydrothermal vent chimney | place: Indian Ocean: Southwest Indian Ridge
AAGTATGTTCGTCCATTGGTCAGCACCACCTATTTGTAAATCACAATTATATTTGTCATTTAAAAAAAGATAATCATATCCCTGTAAAAGGGCATAAGTAAACTCGGTATATGAAATGCTCTCATTTTCAGTTTCAAGCCTACGACGAATAGTGTCACGCTTTATAAGCTCATTTACCGTAAAATGTTTTCCTATGTCACGAAGAAAATCAATGAGATGAACGCGCATAAGCCAGTCCGCGTTATTCACAATACGAAATGGTACATCTCCAAGAACAGATTTAATTTGTTTTTTATATATCTTTACTCGAGTCTGCACGATATGTTTATCCATAAGAGGTCGTTCTCCTTTTTCTCTTGGGTCGCCAATCAATCCAGTCGCGCCACCAACGAGAAAGATAAGTGTATGTCCCGCGCTACCAAGTCGCTTCATAAGAAGGATGGCGGCAAGATTACCAACCTGCATTGAGTCAGCAGTAGGATCAATTCCTATATATACTGTACGCTTATGTTTAAATATCTTTTCTAATGGCGCTGAATGGTCCGCTATAAGTCCACGTTCTGAGAGTTCTTTTTCAATATTCATACTTTAGAGTATAGCAAAAAAATACTATCGTACCAAAAAGAAAAGCGCTACTGCTGGAGCGATGAACCACCAGAAAAAATACGTTTTTGCAACGAAGAGTGCGTCAGTTGCATGTGTGAAAGTATACACACTACGAACCGGAAAGACATGATAGGCAAGCGCTAAGAGAAATCCAGTTATACAGAGAGAAAGTATAACCACACCAAAAGTGCCAACCAAGAAGGAATCAGACATAACGATTCGGTTCAGTATGCTATATGCGATAAATACAAACACCAAAAAAAGAATAACGTCTGCTGTGAGTGTTACTGTGGCAGAAGAAGTTGGGATAAGCGATTTAAACGGAAAAACGATATAAAATGCGTATCCAACATAAAGGGATAAAATGAATCCTATAAAACGACCACGCCCTTGGTAATATGCAAGAGAAAAAACACCTATAAATACAATTAGTGCTATGAAGAAATCATTAGCGAATAACATCAGCTGTGCGCTGGCATGTGATATAAATACTTCTGTTTGCGCAATAATATTGTACATGAAGTATTTCTATAGTGTAGCATTAAAGACCTTCTTCTTTCAGTTGTAAAATCACTTTCTTCGCTTGCGTGGAAATCTTTTTTGGCAATGCAATAGTAACACGAATAAGTAAATCACCGCTACCTCTTTGCGTTCTTATTCCTTTTCCGCGCACGCGTAACGTTTCTTCTGTGTGTGAAAGTTGTGGTATTTTTACTTCTAGTACTTTTCCATCAATAAGTGTTACTGGGACTGTGCTACCCAAAAGGGCATCTGTAACTTTGATAGGCATATCCATTATAATATTCATTCCCTCCTTTCTAAAAATTGGATGCGTCTTGACATGTACTTTTATGTACAAGTCACCAGATGTTCCACTCTTTACTGCCTCACCTTGTGCAGGCAAACGAATCATTTCACCGTTATCAATTCCAGATGGTATTGATATATTTATTTCTTCTTCACGACGAAGTACGCCATGCCCACCACAAACATCACATCGTTCAATTGGCATTTTACCCATCCCATCACATTCATTACAAGAGCGTGTTGTTGAGAATGCTCCAAAAACTGAATTCCTAGTCTCATGAACTTTACCTGACCCGCCACACACAGAGCATTCTTTCATCTTTGTTCCTTTTTTTGCGCCAGACCCATTACATACTTCACAAGTGCTTACTTTTGCAATAAGTACTGAGCGCTTTATTCCGATAGTCGCATCCTTAAATGATATCTCAATATCTATTGAGATATCACGCCCACGTGGCGCTCGCTGTGATGCTACTCCACCACCAAATATGTCACTAAAACCACTAAATATGTCAGAGAAATCAAATTCACCAAATGGTGAGCCTTGCGCTCCTGAAAATTGACTGGGGTCAAATCCACCAGCACCAGTTCCACCACCAGCGAATGTCCTTCCATACGAATCATACTCACGTCGTTTTTTATCATTAGAAAGAACTGAATAAGCTTCAGTTACTTCCTTAAATTTATTTTCATCTCCTCCTTTATCTGGATGATGTTTTTGGGCAAGTTTACGAAATGCTTTTTTAATATCGTCCTTGGTTGCATTGTGATCAACCCCAAGTACTGAATAAAAATCTTTTGTCATAATATGTTTGTAGCTTTATATTGTATAGATGCAATTCTTCAATAAACGGAAGACATAATATGATATACAATTATTTCTTTTCCTTAAATTCAGCATCTTTTGGCTCCTCAGTATCCTTTATAGCCTCTTCTTTTTGTTCTTTTGTATCGTTGGTAGTTTCTTCGGTTTTTACATCTGGAGATTTTCCTTGTTCTTCTTTTGAAGCTTTCGCCATCGCCTCACCAATTTTTGAGAGAGAGCTTGAAAGTGTATCAGATGATTTTGTTATTGCTTCTGTATCTTCACCAGATAAATCTTTCTTTAAAGCATCTATATTTTCTTGCACTTCTTTTTTAATATCTTCAGTTATCTTATCACCAGCATCTTTGATAGATTTTTCTGCTGTGTAAACCAATTGGTCAGCGATATTGCGTATATCAGCAAGCTTTTTTCGCTTTTCATCTTCTTGAGCATGTTCTTGGGCATCTTTCTGCATCTTTTCAATATCAGCATCTGACAAACCAGTTGAACCCTCTATTCTAATGGATTGTTCTTTTCCAGTTGTTTTCTCTTTTGCTTTCACTGTTAAGATACCGTTTGCATCAACATCAAACGTAACTTCAATTTGGGACACGCCACGCGGTGCTGGAGGGATACCATCCAACATAAATCGCCCAAGTGATTTGTTGTCATTCGTCATAGCGCGCTCTCCTTGAACCACATGAATATCAACAGATGTTTGATTATCCGCATAAGTAGAAAATATTTGTGCTTTAGAAGTAGGAACAGCTGTGTTGCGTTCAATAAGTTTTGTCGCCACGCCACCAGCTGTTTCAATAGAAAGAGAAAGTGGAATAACATCAACAAGCAAAATATCTTTTACATCTCCCTGTAATACACCAGCCTGAATGGCTGCTCCAATTGCTACAACTTCATCAGGGTTAACACCCATGTGTGGATCCTTGTTAAAGAGTTTTTTTACCTCTTCTCTAATTTTTGGCATACGAGTTTGACCTCCAACTAGCACCATTTCATTTATATCAGATGGTTTCATTTCAGCAGATTCAAGTGCTCGTTTTGTTATCTCAATAGATTGCTTAATATATTCCTCAGCGAGTGATTCCAATTTTTGCCGTGTTAATTTCATTAGAAGGTGTTGCGGTGTACCTTCGGAATTCACTGTAACGAAAGGAATATTTATTTCCGTTTCGGTGGCTGTTGATAATTCTTGTTTTGCTTTTTCAGCGGCCTCATCAAGACGCTGTAAGGCGAGTGGATCTTTCGTAATATCAATGCCACTCTCTTTTTTGAATTCATCAGCAATATGACGCACAATTTTTTGATCAATGTCACGACCACCCATATGACTATCTCCATCGGTAGATTTTACCTCAATCACATCATCACCGACTTCAAGAATGGAAACATCAAATGTTCCACCACCGAAGTCAAACACGACAATCTTTTCATCTTTCTTTTTATTAAAACCGTAGGCAAGTGCTGCGGCAGTTGGCTCATTAATGATACGCTTTACTTCAAGCCCGGCTATCTTACCAGCAGCTTTCGTTGCGTTTCGTTGCGCATCATCAAAGTATGCTGGCACGGTAATAATTGCTTCTGTTATTTTTTCTCCCAACTTTGCCTCAGCATCGGCTTTGAGCTTTGTGAGTAACATTGCAGAAATTTCCTCTGGGCGATATTCTTTATCACCAAGCTTAATAAGCACACCGTTATCCTTACCTTCTTGTATATCAAATGGTACGACTTCCTTATCACGCTTTACAGCATCATCTGTAAAGCGATGACCCATAAATCGTTTAATGCCATAAATAGTATTTTTAGGATTGGTAACTGCTTGGCGTTTTGCAAGAGCCCCAACCAATCGTTCACCATTTTTTGCGATTGCAACAACAGAAGGAGTTGTTCGTGCTCCTTGAGCGTTTTCCAATATGTTCGGTTCACCACCCTCCATCACTGCCACTGCAGAGTTCGTTGTTCCCAAATCAATACCAAGTATTTTAGCCATAGATTAAAAATATTTACTGTTAATAATTAAATTACCGATTAAAAATAATTACCATACTGAGTGTGCTCATATGGAATGTTCATCATTTTACCAACTATATTTCTAGTATATATCAGGTTAAATCTCTTTTCAAGGAGAGATTTAACCTGATAGCTAATTGTAATAAGCGACTGATACCTTCGCTGGTTGTATAACTTCATCATGCAATTTCCAACCTGCTTCAAGCACAATAAAGACGGTGTTATCTTTTTTCTTATCCTTCACAACATTTCTGCCAAGTGCTTCATGCAACATTGGATTAAAGACGTCTCCAATTTTTACTTGTATTTTTGTAACACTAAGTGTAGTAAATGCAGAAAAGATTTGTTTTACAATAGCATCAAAACCAGCAGGAAGTTTACCTCCAGTATTTTGTGCTCTCTGTAAAGATTCTAATACCGGCAGTAACACCATAACTGACTTCCGTACTCCACTATCTTTAGCTACAGATACATCTTTTTCAAACCGTCGCAATGCGTTAATATAATCTGCTTTAGTGCGTTGCCACCCGTTCAGATATTCCTGTTTTTCTTTACGACAGCGTACCAATTCTTTTTGTATCTTCTTCAGCTTTGTATTTTCAAGACCTCCGTTATCGGAGACTATTTCTATATCATCAATATCTTTTACATCTGAAAGCACGTCATTAGTTACTTCATGTTCATCTACGAATACTTCTTTCTTTTCTTTATTTTGTTTTTTCATTATGCATTGCGGTTACTCATGTGACATGGAAAACACACAGTTTGATACATTACCCAGAGATATACACAAATATATTTATCGTTTGCTCCACTGAGGTGCTTTTCGTGCTTTCTTCAAACCTGGTTTTTTTCGTTCTTTTGCTCTTGGGTCACGAGTCAGGTACCCTGCTTGTTTTAAAGGAGGGCGCAATTCCGCAGACACCTTCTCAAGCGCACGAGCTATACCATGTCGTACCGCGTCCGCTTGAGCGGACAATCCTCCACCTGATACTTTTGCGGTGATCGTATAGTGCTCAGCATCAACAAGATGTAACGATTCGTATACTACATGTTCACGGTCATTTGTCTTAAGAAAATCACGCGACGGCATATTATTTATCGTTATTGTTGTCTTTGATGCAGGAACCATTCTTATGCGCGCGACAGCAGTTTTTCGGCGACCTACAGCAGTAATGTATTTAGTATCACTCATATAATAATTAATCGGTTATAATAAGATTTTTCATTCGCTCTCTCCGTAGTTTATTATGTGGAATCATTCCATAAACTGCCTTGCGCAATACTTCATGTATCCCCTTTTTCTCTATTAAAGATTTCATGGTAGTCGTACGCAAACCTCCAGGATATCCAGTATAATGTACATAGGTTTTTTTCATTCTTCGTTCCAAAATAAGAAGTTTCTTTGTATTTTCAACGGTAACTTCTACTGGTAATACTCTATATTTTACAAACTCAGTTGAATTCTTGCCTGTTAATACTGTAGCAACCTCACTAGCAACACGCCCAAGTGTACGTCCAGTTGCATCAATATTATATTTCTTTATATCATTTTTCTTTTCCATATATATTTTTTTATATAAATGCAATATAAGCCGTTTTACGTCCATCTTGGGCCGTCTTACTGCGTTTAACAATACGAACATATCCACCAGCACGATTTTCATAGCGCGTCGCAATGGTTGCAAAGAGTTTTTTAACAGTCTCTTCATCCCCGCCTAAGCGTGATATTGCGAGCCGTCTACTTGCTAGGGTGTTTTTCTTTCCATAAGTAACAAGTCGCTCAACAAAAGGACGCAATTCTTTTGCTTTTGCTTCAGTGGTAGAAATACACTCATGCATTATGAGTGACCGTGCTAATGAGCGAAGCAAAGCATGACGCTGGTTTGTTGGTCGCCCAAATGATCTGATGTTATTGTGATGTCGCATAATGAATTATTATAATGATACCTTACAGTATTTTAGATGTAATTTCCACTATTCCCCTTTTAGAGAAAGGTGAAGTTTCTTCAACACGCTTTCTATTTCTTCAACTGCCTTATCACCTATTCCGTCTATACCTTGAAGTGAGGAAGCAGTCTTTCTTATTAATCCCGCCACCGTACTTATTCTTGCATCAGTAAGGACAGATATAATACGAGTAGGCAATTTTAATTCTTCAATTTTCATTTTTGTAAAATCTTTGTCTGATGACTCCGTGTCTTTTTCTACGGAATTTTTTTTCTCCGTATTTATTTCTGGAATATCTTTAATAAGGATTTCTTCCTGAGGTTCTTGAAAACCAATGATAGACCTAAGCTGGTTTACCATAATCTCTATGGAATGTTCAAGAGCTTCGCGAGGAGTCACTGTACCATTCGTTTCTATAAGAATACGCAGACGATTAAAATCAGTGCGATCACCAACACGCATATTCTCAACTTCATAATTAATACGACGAATTGGTGTGAATGTTGTATCAAGAGCAATAACACCAGTGTTAACTCTTTCCTTAGTTATGACATCGCGTGGAATATAACCAAGTCCACGTTCAATAACTGCCTCAAACTCAAGTGAGGCACCATCAGCCAAATCAGCTAAATGTTGATCAGGATTAGCAATCTCAACCTGAGAAGGCAATGAGAAATCTGCAGCTGTGACCTTAGCTGGACCTTTCACTGACAAATTTATAGTTTGTTGATCATCACCATGAAGTGTAAAATGAACTCGTTTTAGTTTCAAAATCATCTCCATGACAGTTTCTTTCATACCTTCAATAGTTGCAAATTCATGCGGTACACCTTCTATTTTCAATCCAGTTATAGCAGCCCCTGGGAGTGAAGATAGAATTATACGGCGCAAAGAGTTTCCCAATGTATGACCATACCCTGGGTATAAGGTATCTATTTCATAAATGCCCTGATTACCATCTTCAGAAACAATTCGTGGTTTTGACGGAAGTGTGATGTGATATTCCATAACGCAATCAATATTATCGTGAATAAAATGACAAAACTGCACCCAAATCCCCTGCCGGATCAGCTGAATCGACGGTAGGTGATTCAGTAACACCACCCTCCATCTTTTTTAAATCCCATGAGAGCCAAGACGGCAGAGAAAATTCTCGAGACCGATCAGCAAAGCCCTCAAATAGAACTTTTTTCTTACTCCCTTCTCTTACCGCGATGCGATCAGAAAGGTGAACCTGTCGTGAGGGAATCATTGTACGCCTACCGTTAATGGTGATATGACCATGAGCAACCATTTGGCGCGCAGCTCTGCGTGTCGGCGCAAGCCCTAAACGACACACAACATTATCTAAACGCAATTCAAGCAATTTATGCAACACAGCCACGGCACCGACTCCGTGTGTTTGTGATGCAGTATGCACATAATTAGAAAACTGACGCTCAGTTACTCCATAAGTAACGCGTACTTTTTGCTTCTCAAGAAGCTGTTTGCCATATTCACTCAGCCTACGTCCGCGTCGTTTATTTTTTGCAGTGCGTTCTTGTGCTATGGCAAATTTTTGCGTTTGTGTTTTCTCAAACACGCTGGCTCCGAGTCGTTTAGCAATTTTATATCGTGGTCCTGTTTTCATAGTATATATTTATATTACACGCGTCTTGGCTTTGGCGGACGCGGACCGTTATGCGGAACTGGTGTTGTGTCCTTTATACCAGAAATTTGTATGCCCTTACCTGCGAAGCCACGCAAGGTAGATTCTCGTCCTGGCCCAACACCACGAATAATTACATCTGCCTCTTTGACCCCTATGGCTAAAGCTCTTTCACCCAATAATTCCCCAACCTTAGCTGCCGCGTATGGGGTTGATTTACGTGCGCCAGAAAAACCGAGTGCACCAGCGGAAGAAAACAGAACGACATCACCTTTTGTATCAGTTAACACCGCTTTGGTATTATTAAATGTAGCCTCGACATGCAATACTCCATGAGTAATTTTACGCTTAATAGCGCGAGCAAGCACGCGATCTTTGCGTCCTTTATCAAGTCCTCTCACTGATTTTTTAATGATTCTTTTCTTTCCCATAATGTATTAGATAGAATATGTTGTAAAAATGATTTTTAATGTAAAATATAGAAACAAATGCCTTATGTGAACTAAGTCTTTTCAAGGCTTCGTCTTCCTGAACCCATTGTCCTTCGCAGGTTACCTCGTACTGTTCTTGAATTTGTCTTAGTACGACCACCACGCACTGGAAGGCGTCGCTCATGACGAATTCCTCGCCCACAACGAATATCTTTTAACCGACGAATATTTTGACTTATTTGTCGACGCAATTCACCCTCAATTACATATTCTTCGGCAATGGTACGTATTTTCTGCTCCTCTTCAGTGGAAAGGTCGGCACCTTTTCTTGAAAAGTCAATCTCTGTCTTTTCAAGAATTTTGCGTGCTCGTATCTCTCCAATACCATAAATACTTTGGAGAGCATATGCTAACTGTTTGTTATCTGGAAGAGTTATTCCCGCAATACGCATAATGATTATAGATGAATGAATTACTATCCCTGACGTGCTTTACGACGAGGATTACGTTTATTAATACGATACAACCGACCGTGTCGGCGAACGAGGATGTCACCAGCTTGTTGTTTTTTTATTGATGCGCGCACTTTCATACTATTATATTGATATAATTACTTAAGTAAGACGCCTCACAACGCGTGCTTTCCCACCGTACGGGTCAACGACCAGTTCAACCTGATCACCAACCAATACTCGAATATGATGCAAACGCATTTTTCCAGCAAGATACGCAAGAGTCAACTTGTCATCTGACTCAAGACGGACGCGAAATAATAGGTTAGGCAATACTTCCTCTACGGTGCCAGTAACCGTTCCTTTTGTTTCGTTATCTTCTGTCATGTGAAGCTTTATCAGTGTAACAGACGCTCGTACGCGCGTCAACAATTTGTACACATATTAGGAATTGTATATACAAAAAACTGTATGTATCATTCCTAAATGATTTAATTGAGTAACATTCCACTTGTTTTTTATTGAGTGTATTCACTAGAATACTATTGAGGTTGAGATACTGATATCTTTATTTTACTTGGATCTTTAGGAAAAGTATTTAACCAAAACGGACGAAGAACTAAATATGCTTTTCCTATTGAAGGAAACGCACTCAATATATTTTGGGCTTCTTTATGTGATTTCCCAGCAATCGCGGTAGCTATGCGAGTCTTATCAACTGACCATATGATATCAGCATTACCTGATAACGAAAAACGAAATGATTGTGTTTTGGCATTTGGGAATGCTCCAATAGCTGAAAAAATAAGTTTCTGTGGATTTTGAATAAAAACTGGTGCCACACCGGAATAAGTTGGGAAGACTTCTGATGCTACATTCTTGGCAAGCGCCAGTGATGGGAATACTACCATTGTTATTTGCGCGCTCTCTTGCACTCCTACTGACTTAGTTGATGTTGCTGGTACATTAGGAAGTTCAGTGTAGGTAGTGGTCGCAGCATTAGAGAAAAATGTATAATCAGAAGGAATCTTCGGAATGATCGCTTTGCGCAGACTTTCAGCAAGTGCTTTTCTAAGAGCTAACCGCGTCTCTATTTCTTTTTTATTTGAAATGGCTGGAACAATACCACTTGCGCCACCTTTCATTGTTGATTTAGATTTTGCGTATATCTTATTTGCCAAGCTCGTGTTTACAAGACCAGGCACAGTGAAAAAAGACGGTTGAATATTGTATTCACTCCCTGGAGAAGTTGCATATACAGGTACGGATATTGACCCTGGAACAACGCCGTGCCCAGCAGGTATGATTACAGACTTTTTAAGAAGAAATACTATGCCTTTGAGTGTTTTGAAGCGAGTTTTTATGATAAGACGTTGCGATATGTGGCGAGTGTTGTATATGGTAAGTATTCCATGCGCGATAGATGTAACCGTTTTTGTATTAAGAACAGGTACATACTGTGTCGCACGTTTATCTATAGTTATTAATGAAAACGGCAATACACCAGTCGATGAAGCAGTCGCGGTAAGCGTTGTCGAAATATGAGCTGAGTGTGCATTTGGAATAATTTCAACTTGCGCACCAGAGAAAAACAATAGTGCGCCTACAGAAATGATAATAACCCCAATAGCAATTATTGCAGGAGTGTAAGCAAATTTTCTTTTGGGCGATTTATTTTTAGAAGTTTCTTTTCTTTTCTCAGATAAAAATTCACTTGTCTTTTCAGCAACATCGCGCGGTCTTTCACGAAAAGACTGTCTTTTTGATGGCGGAATGATGTCTTCTATGTTATGTGACATATATAGATATTATGATAATAGTATAGCGTCATTGTTAATTAATTGGAAGTGCTTAACAAGTTTCTTCTGTGTGTAAAGTGTTTCTTCATAGAAGTATGTCATAACTGCAAAGCGTACAAAGTGAGGATTGATAGAAACGAATCACTGTTAGCGTCTTTTCCATATACAACCAATGCAGAAAAACGTCTTGTGTCAAGAGAAATAATGGAAAGGGATTCGCTGGAGAGCCATATATTTTGAAAAACTGGCTCTTCATCAAACTGATGCTTAATAAATGATACTGATTCTTCGTCAGATAAAAGAAAAACTGTTTTGGGAAGTGCATATTTTGCATTAAGAGTCTGTAACGCCTGTGCAACATCTTGTAACCAGAGAGAACGTGCTTG
>VAOZ01001077.1_pt1 | contig 10902 bp, 8 predicted proteins | sample 3394041 | NCBI WGS metagenome assembly VAOZ01 (sample SAMN08290431, study PRJNA428436) | hydrothermal vent metagenome | isolation source: Deep-sea hydrothermal vent chimney | place: Indian Ocean: Southwest Indian Ridge
GAAATCTCTCCGCTTTTGCACCTTCCGATAAAGAAACGTAGCATCAGCTTGTTTCTGAATTATCGGTCGTTACTGTCATTTTTTAACTTTCTGCCTTTTATATTGTTTTTGCCCTTTGCCGTGCATTATTTGCCTGCGCATTATCCTGCTATAAATGCTGCCGCCTGGTTTATTGCATTATTCTTTTTTGAAATGAGTTCCAATTTTCTGCTCATCAGGGTGAAAAGGAAATCCACTGTTACTCCTTCGGTTATCCTGATCATCTTCGGTATTATGCTGCTGATAGGCATTCTGGAAAAGTTTCATATTTTTTCGCTATCTGTCATTTCCGGTTGGTATTTTAGTCATGTGCTGCTGCATCCTGTATGGGTATTGCTTCCTTTGGCTACTGCCGGATTCTTCTTTTGGGAAAATTTCCGTTACACAAGAAGTCACAGCTATCTTGAGGATTTGGGGCGAAAAAAGCATCGAACCGAAAGGCTCAGCAGCCATCTTGAGGGGTTGGGAAACCGTGGTAAAATCGGTACTTTGATTTTGAAGGAGGTACGCCTGCTGTTGCGAAACAAACGGTCAAAACAAATGCTGCTTTTCGCCATTCCCCTGTTTCTACTTTACGGACTGTTTTTCTATACCGATCCCAAAAATTTGAGTCATGCCATATTGCTTGACTTTGTGGGGGTATTTATTTCAGGTGGCTTTTTGATAGCTTACGGGCAATATATTTTGGCATGGGAGAGCCGCCATTTCGATTTTATCCTCACCGCAAATATCAAAACAAATGAGTTTTTCAGAGCAAAATATTACCTAATGACTATTCCTACATTGTTGTTTTTCATTCTGACAATTCCTTACGTTTATTTCGGCACGAAAGTGTTGGCTGTCAACTCAGTTATGCTTCTTTATAACGTAGGAATCAATGCTCCCCTGTTGTTGTTTCTTGCCTCTTTTAACAGGAAACGTATGGAACTCGACCGTGGTCAGATGATGAACTATCAGGGCGTTGGCATCAACAATTTTATTAATATTATTCCTTTAATAGCTGTACCCGTTTTGCTGGATGTGTTGTTTACTGCCTTTTTTGGTCATACCTCTTCCTTATGGATTATTGCCTTGTTGGGCGCTTCCGGCATCTTCTTTCACCGTCAGCTGATACAAATGGCTGCAAAGTTTTTCATAAAAAACAGATACAAAATTGCTGAAGGATATAGGAGCAGTTGACCCTTGCAAAAGCGAATATTATTGATAATAAAGAATTTATTTAGCCATTATAATAAAGTATCCGAATTATGATAAAAGTAGAAAATCTGAAAAAGAGTTACAACGGCCGTACCGTGTTGAACATCCCTGATATTTCCATTGAGAAGGGTGAAAGTTTTGGCCTTGTGGGCAATAATGGAGCGGGGAAAACCACTTTTTTCCGGCTGATTCTTGATCTAATCCGTGCGGATAGCGGACGTGTTTTGTCCCTCGGCAATGATGTTTCCAAAAGTGAAGACTGGAAATCATACACCGGCTCCTATCTTGACGAAGGATTCCTGATTGACTATCTCACACCTCGGGAGTATTTTCTGTTTGTAGGGAAGCTTAACGGAATGAGTCCCGGAGATGTTGAGCAGTTTACCGAAAAGATGAACTCTTTTTTTGGCGGGAATATTCTTGAAGAGAAAAATTATCTTCGTGAATTGTCCAAAGGAACTCAGAAAAAGATTGGAATAGCTGTTGCTTTGATGATTGAACCGGAAGTATTGCTGCTGGATGAGCCTTTCTCCGACCTGGATCCGACTTCCCAGTTCCAGTTGAAAAAAATGCTGAAAGACCTGCAAGGAGAGAAAAACAGGTGTATGCTTATTTCTTCTCACGATTTGAATCATGTTACAGAAGTCTGCGGACGTATTGTTGTGCTGCATGAAGGCGAAATTGTCCATGATATGGAAACCAACGAAAATACACTTAAAGAATTGGAAGCTTTTTTCGCCGTGAAAGGGGACTGAGATAAACCATGTTTCCTCCCGCTTCAGGCGCCTATGTTTAAAATAGTTTACGCATCACTCGGGATAAATCAGGGTGTTTTCATTTTCCGTTTTTTTCCGGTTGCTGGCTTTTTACTACTTTTGCCACGCATGGATGACTTCCGCAAAAATATAGAAAAAGAGCCATTTATTTCGGTGGCAGCCGTTGGCCGACAAATTGGAATTCCGGTTTATGTCATTGGCGGCTTTGTCCGTGATATGCTCCTTGGGCGCCCTTCCAAAGATGTGGATTTTGTGGTGGCTGGCAGCGGCATTGCTTTTGCCCGCTGTCTTGCAGAATACCTTGGTCGTGGTACTCAAGCCCGTTATTTCAAAAATTTTGGTACGGCAATGCTTCGTTTTAAAGATTGGGAGCTGGAATTCGTTGGCGCCCGCAAGGAGTCGTACCGCAAAAGTTCACGTAAGCCCATTGTGGAAGATGGCACGCTGGAAGATGACCAGCTTCGTCGCGATTTCACTATCAACGCGTTGTCCATTAGCCTGAATGAAAAAGACTTTGGGCAACTTAATGATCCATTTAACGGGCTGAAAGATTTGGAAAGGAAACTTATCCGCACACCTCTTGATGCGGATATAACTTTTTCTGATGACCCGCTACGCATGATGCGGGCTATCCGGTTTGCTACACAGTTGCATTTTACCATTGAGGAAAAGACTTTTGCTGCCATTCGGAGAAACAAAAACAGGATTTCTATTATTTCGAAAGAGCGCGTAATCGATGAATTGAATAGAATTATCCTTGCGGAAAATCCAAGCAGCGGTTTTAAGATGCTGGATGACACCGGGTTACTGAAACAGATATTTCCTGCATTTACTGAGCTTAAAGGTGTGGAGGTGATAAGCGGGAAAGGCCACAAAGACAACTTTTATCACACACTGGAAGTGCTGGATAATGTGGCCAAAGTATCGGACAATCTCTGGTTGCGATGGGCTGCTGTTTTGCACGATATCGCCAAGCCGGTAACCAAACGCTTTGACCCGAAATTGGGTTGGACTTTTCACGGCCATGAGTTCCTTGGGGCAAAAATGGTTCCCGGAATTTTCAAAAAGATGAAACTTCCCGCCAATGAAAAAATGCGGTATGTGCAAAAGCTGGTGCTTCTCCATTTGCGTCCTATTGTGCTGGCACAGGATATTGTTACTGACTCAGCTGTCCGTCGCCTGCTGTACGATGCCGGAGATAATGTTGACGATCTGATGAAACTGAGTACTGCCGATATAACTTCCAAAAATGAAACCAAGGTAAAGCGATACCTGAAGAATTTTGAGCTGGTGCGCCAAAAGCTGAAAGAGGTGGAAGAAAAGGACCGTATTCGTAATTGGCAGCCGCCGGTGACAGGCGAAATTATTATGGAGACTTTCGGACTGAAACCCTCCAGAAAAGTGGGCGACATCAAAACAGCTATCCGCGAAGCCATTTTGGATGGGAAGATACACAATGAATTTGCTGAAGCTTTTGACTATATGCTCAAAACAGGCAAATCCATGGGCTTGCGGGTGGTAAGCCGGAAACATTTCCCCAAATGATAACCGCATATGTGGCTCAGAAAAAAACACTAATAGTAGTTCTGGGGCCTACAGCTTCAGGAAAAACCAATGTGGCCATCCGGCTGGCAAAAGAGCTTCACACGGAAATTATCTCTGCCGATTCCCGTCAGTTTTACAGCGAGATTCCCATTGGTACAGCTGCGCCTACATCCGGACAACTGTCCACGATGCCCCACCATCTTGTTGGAAATTTGTCTCTTAACGATGACTATAATGTATCACTTTTTGAGCAGGAAGTCCTGGCCTTGCTAAAAGATAAATTCCGGATGCATGACCTTATGATTATGACCGGCGGCTCCGGGTTGTACATTGATGCAGTCTGCAAAGGTATTGATACGCTTCCTGACCCTGATCCACTATTGCGGAAAACATTGGAGGAAAGGTATGAGCAGCAGGGTATTGGTGCTTTGCAGGAACAACTAAAAAATCTTGACCCTGAATACTATGCACAGGTGGATATGCAAAATCATAAGCGACTCTTGCGGGCCATTGAAGTCTGTCTGCAAACAGGCCGAAAATATTCAGAATTGCGTTTAAACAAACCTCAAAAGCGGGACTTCAATATATTAAAAATCGGGTTGAATTTACCACGTGAGCAACTGTTTGCCCGTATTAACCGCCGTACGGAAATGATGCTTACCGGCGGATGGCTTGAAGAAGCCCGGCGCGTACTCCCTTTTCGTCAAAAAAATGCCCTCAATACCTTGGGCTACAAAGAGCTGTTTGCTTACTTCGATGGAAAATTAACCTTGGAGGAAACCATTGAAAAAATCAAAACCAACACCCGCCGTTATGCGAAACGTCAGCTCACCTGGTTTAGAAAGGACAAAGAAATTCATTGGTTTTTACCAGAGGATGTGGAAGCCATTTTGCGATTTGTGAAAGAGACATCAGGAGCTTGTGGATAGAGCCGGCTTTGACTTTTCAATGCGGATGGATAGCATTCCGCTGTCCGGAACAGAACATTACCAGCCCTCAGGTCATCGCCATGACGGCAATAATAATTAACCCGCTTCAGGCGTCCACGCCTGAAGATACAAAGTAAGTCCACGCCTGAAGATGCCCTTTGTACCCACGCTAATTTTTTTCACGTAAAGGCGTAAAGATGAAGAGAGCAGAAAAAACAACAGGGCTATTTTTTTACCCTCAACAAACCACATAGAACCAAGGTAAACTATAACCGGCATTCCATAGTCCAATGAGAGGAAAAGAGATCAATTAAATCTTTTATTTACTTCTCTTTTGACTTCTTTTGTCCGTATCAATCGTTTGCGTAACATGGGTTCGCTTTTTTTTGTCTTTGAAAGATTATTTTTTTTCCTGCTTGTTGCATGATCGTAACATGTACGTAATCAATATATTTAGAAGCTGAATTGGTTGTTTGTTATAATTGAATTAACAATGTTGATAGTAAAAAAATTGAGAAAAGGCTTGACTTTCTCAAATAGTTTCTATTTTTACCCCATCAAAATAAGAAAACAGATGAACAGGGTTTTAAATAGAGTTTTTGTCACTATTTCTATTCTCGTGCTTTTGGGTAAAACCCCATAAACCGGAGACCCTATGAATAAGAAAAATACATGATGCTCTCCGGTGATAACCGGGGAGTTTTTTTTTAAATATAAAATTATGGCATATCCGTTAAGAAGTCTTACCTCAACATCCGGGAGAAATATGGCCGGCGCCAGGAGCCTTTGGCGAGCCAATGGCATGCAGGAGAATCAGTTTGGTAAACCTGTTATTGCTATCGTGAACTCTTTCTCACAGTTTGTTCCCGGACACGTACATTTACACGAAGCCGGACAGCACATCAAGAAGCTTATTGAAGCCGAAGGTTGCTTTGCGGCTGAGTTTAACACCATTGCCATTGACGATGGTATTGCCATGGGACACGCCGGGATGCTTTATTCCCTGCCTTCGCGTGATCTGATTGCTGACAGTGTGGAATATGTCTGCAACGCCCACACGGTGGATGCCATGATTTGCATCAGCAATTGTGATAAGATTACGCCGGGCATGATGATGGCGGCCATGCGGCTGAACATTCCTGCTGTTTTTGTTTCTGGCGGCCCTATGGAGGCCGGCAGCCGGAATGGGAAGAACTATGACCTTGTGGATGCCATGGTTCTTGCTGCCGATGAGTCGGTGAGCGATGAAGAACTGTATGAAGTGGAGAAAATAGCCTGTCCCACCTGTGGCTCCTGCGCGGGCATGTTTACTGCCAACTCCATGAACTGTCTGAACGAGGCGCTGGGACTGGCACTTCCCGGAAACGGCACAGTGGTGGCTACGCATAAAAACAGAGAGGTTATGCTTGAAAAAGCCGCCAAACTGATTGTGGAGAATACTTTCCGTTATTATCGCGAAGGCGACGACAGCATTCTGCCGCGTTCCATTGCGACACGTGAGGCTTTTATGAATGCCATGGCAGTGGATATTGCCATGGGTGGCTCCACTAACACGGTTTTGCATCTATTGGCTATTGCCCACGAAGCAGAGGTGGATTTTGATATGCAAGACATTGACGCGCTGTCACGAAAGGTTCCCAACCTTTGTAAAGTTTCGCCCAGTTCGCACTACCACATGCAGGACATTAACCGTGCCGGTGGTGTTTTGGGTATTATGGGTGAGTTGGAAAAAGTCGGACTGCTGGACACTTCCGTGAAAAGAGTGGATACGCCAGATGTGAAAGCGGCCATTGATATATTCGACATTAACCGCAATACCCATACGGCTGAAGCCGATGAAATTTATTCCAGTGCACCTGCTTTTGTCCCCAACCTGCGGATGGCTTCGCAAAACAACCATTTCAAAACATTGGATTTGGACAGGATAGAAGGCTGTATTCGCGATGTGCAACATGCTTATAGTCAGGATGGTGGTCTGGTAATTCTGTTTGGAAACATCGCCCGTACGGGATGTATTGTGAAAACAGCCGGTGTAATACCCTCCATGTTTACTTTTAGCGGGAAAGCCAAAGTATTTGAGTCGCAGGAAGATGCTGTGGAAGGTATCCTGGGTGGAAAAGTGGAAAAAGGAGATGTGGTGGTGATCCGCTACGAAGGCCCCAAAGGCGGGCCGGGCATGCAGGAGATGCTCTATCCTACCTCTTACCTAAAATCGAAAGTGCTGGACAAAGATTGTGCCCTGATTACCGATGGACGGTTCTCCGGTGGCACTTCCGGATTATCCGTTGGCCATATTTCTCCTGAGGCTGCTGCCGGTGGCGAAATTGCCCTTATTGAAGATGGTGATATCATTGATTTTGATATTGCTGAAAGGAAGATTCATTTGCAGGTAACAGAAGAAGAATTGAGAATAAGGAAAAAGAAACAGCTTGCCCGGGGGGACAAGACCTATTCCCCGTTAAACCGTAACCGAAACATTCCGGCTTCTCTGAAAGCCTACGCCAGTTTGGTTAGCTCTGCTGACAAAGGCGCTGTCAGAATTATATAAAATATCATTTCAACACAAAATACTTATTGATAATCGTTGGCTTATGAAACAGGTGAAACAGATAGAAACCATGAAAGGTGCACGGGCCGTGGTGCAGTCGCTTCTTGAAGAAGGTGTGGATACAATTTTCGGCTATCCCGGTGGGGCTATTATGCCCATTTATGACGAACTCCTCGAAGAAGAAAAAAAAATAAAGCATATTCTTACCCGGCATGAACAGGGCGCTGCCCATGCCGCTCAGGCTTATGCACAGGTTAGTGGCAAAACGGCGGTCTGTTTTGCCACTTCCGGTCCCGGTGCCACCAATCTTGTCACAGGCATTGCCAATGCCTACCTTGATTCCATACCGGTAGTTTTTATAACGGCACAGGTAGCTTCTAACCTGATTGGCAGTGCTGCTTTTCAGGAAACCGATATACTCGGTATATCCACTCCGGTAACAAAGTGGAATTATCAGGTAAGAAAAGCTGAAGAAATTCCCAATATTATTGCCAAAGCATTTTTTATTGCCGGCACAGGAAGACCCGGTCCGGTATTAATTGACATTACCAAAGATGCTTTGCTGGATTCGGTTGACTTTTTTTACGAAAAATGTACCTGGATTCGTAGCTATAACCCCAAACTGGTGCATATGAAAGACTCCATTGTCCGGGAGGCTGCTGCACTGATAAACCAGGCACAAAAGCCGATGATATTGGCCGGACATGGTGTGCTGATTGCCAAAGCCGAAAAAGAGCTGATGTCGCTGGCAGAGATAACGGAAACCCCTGTGGCGACTACTTTGCTTGGATTGTCGGCTTTTCCTTCCGACCATCCTCTTTTTGTAGGTTTCCTCGGTATGCATGGGAGTTACAGCTCCAATGTGAATACCAATGAAGCCGACCTGCTCATTGCCATTGGCATGCGTTTCGATGACCGGGTTACCGGAAAGCTTTCTGAATATGCCAGGCAGGCAAAGATTATCCATATTGAAATTGACAAGGCTGAAATTAACAAAAACGTTCATGCTGATGTTGAGATACTTGCTGATGCCAGGGAGGCACTAATAAAGCTGTTACCGCTGATTACAGAAAACAAACATGAAACCTGGCTGCAAAGTTTCAGGACGCTTGATGAAAAAGAGCAACAAGTGGTTGTAGAAAAAGAAACCAGACCGGAAAATGGAAAAATCAGAATGGGGGAGGTAGTTCGATTGGTTTCTGAGAAAACAAAGGGCAATGCCAATGTTATAACCGATGTGGGACAACACCAAATGGCTGCTGCACGTTATTATAGTTTCAAACGTCCTAACAGCCTGATTACTTCAGGCGGAATGGGAACCATGGGATTCGGCCTGCCTGCTGCCATTGGAACCAAAATTGCCATGCCCGATAAAGAAGCTGTTCTTTTTGTGGGCGATGGCGGTTTTCAGATGACTATTCAGGAACTGGGGACAATTTTGCAATACAAAACGGCTGTGAAAATTGTTTTGCTCAACAACAACTTTCTTGGGATGGTACGCCAATGGCAGGATCTGTTTTACAACAAAAGATATGCTTCCACCGAGCTTGTCAATCCGGATTTCGTTAAGATTGCCGAAGGATTTAATATCCCTGGTAAGTGTGTAAGCGACCGGAAAGACCTTGATGCTGCCGTGGATGAAATGTTGGCTTCCGATACAGCTTATCTGCTGGAAGTTGCCATCGAAAAAGAAGGAAATATCTTTCCCATGATAGAACCTGGCAAATCTGTTTCCGAAGTTATTCTTGAATCCCATAATCATTAAGTATTCCCATTATGAAAAAAGAATTCACCATTTCCCTGTTTACGGAAAACCATATCGGAGTGTTGAACCAGGTGACCGTGATATTGACGCGAAGGCAAATCAATATTGAAAGTATTACCGCCTCCGAATCGGCTGTTAAGGGTGTCCATCTCATTACCCTTGTTGTGTTTACAACAGATGAGATGGTGCAAAAAGTAGCCGGCCAAATGGAAAAACTGATTGATATGCTGAAAGTATTTGTTCACACCGGCGAAGATATTATCCATGAGGAAGTGGCGCTATATAAAGTGCGTACCGATGAGCTGATGGCAAGCAACAAAATAGAACAGATTGTCAGGAAAAATCATGCTCACTTTCTGGAGATTACCCCGGAATATGTGGTAATAGAACGAACCGGACATAAAGAGGAAACCAGTGAGTTGTTTGACAAACTGCATCCATACGGCGTTTTGCAGTTTGCCCGGTCAGGAAGAGTGGCTATCACCAAGCAAATCAAAGAGCTGGTGCAGTATCTTGAGGAGATGGATGCTGAACGAAATAAATAGTAGGCCTTTACAAAAAACAAATCACAATTCATCAAATGACAAATAAACCACAATTTTCAAAAATCTGTATGAAAAAATTTAGTATTTCTTTCATTCGGTCATCCGGGTTTATTTGTTTTTTAATTTGAGTTTTGATATTTATCAGATTTATAAACGTTAAACAATAAATAATTACCTATGGCAAAAATTAATTTTGGCGGCGTGGTTGAAAACGTCGTTACACGTGAGGAGTTTCCTCTGGAAAAAGCTCGCGAAGTATTAAAAGATGAAACCATTGCTGTCCTTGGCTATGGTGTTCAGGGTCCCGGGCAATCTCTTAACCTGAAAGACAACGGGTTCAATGTGATTGTGGGTCAGCGAAAAAATTCTCCTACCTGGAGTAAAGCAGTGAAAGATGGCTGGGTAGAGGGAAAAGACCTGTTTGAAATTGAGGAGGCTTGCAAAAGAGCTACCATTATTCAATATCTGCTTTCGGATGCCGGTCAGATTGCCCAATGGCCGACAGTGAAAAAACACCTTACTCCCGGAAAAGCACTTTATTTTTCCCATGGCTTTGGGATTACTTTTAACGAACAGACCAGCATTGTTCCCCCCAAAGACGTGGATGTTATCCTGATTGCTCCCAAAGGATCGGGAACCTCGCTAAGGCGACTTTTTGTGGCTGGCAAAGGACTGAATTCCAGTTATGCCGTTTTTCAGGATGCTACCGGAAGAGCCAAAGAGCGGGTGCTGGCACTTGGTGTGGGAGTTGGCTCCGGCTACCTGTTTGAAACCGATTTCAAAAAAGAAGTTTACAGCGACCTTACCGGTGAACGCGGCGTGCTGATGGGCGCCATTGCCGGAATCATGGAGGCGCAGTACAATAAGTTGCGCTCCAAAGGCCATTCTCCTTCGGAAGCTTTCAACGAAACCGTGGAAGAACTTACCCAAAGTCTGCTGCCACTCGTGGGCGAAAACGGCATGGATTGGATGTATGCCAATACTTCTACCACGGCACAAAGAGGAGCACTTGACTGGAAAAACCGTTTTCGCGATGCTGTGGCCCCGCTGTTCGATGAACTTTATGAAAGTGTGGCCAGCGGCAACGAAGCCCGGATAACCATCGAAGCCAACCGTCAGCCTGATTATCGTGTGAAACTGGAAAAAGAGCTGGCAGAAATTCGTGAATCGGAAATGTGGAAAACCGGTGCTACAGTTCGTAAACTGCGTCCGGAAAACAGTTAGCATGTGACTATTCTTACAATAAAAACCCTGAAAATTGTTGATTTTCAGGGTTTTTTTTAAAAGGCACTTGTCCGGATTGCCTTCTTGGACAGGACTCATTTCATGGTAAAATTGAAATACATATCTTTGGGAAAAATGAATTGGTTATGAAAAAAGCGGGGACATTTTTGCTGGTTGCAGGTGTGGTTTTTCTGTTTTCATGCAATAATCATCGTTCCGGATACAAAAAGAACAGTGCTAATATTGTTTCTAAAACTGTTGTCAGGCATCCCCTGGTTGTAATGAAAACGAAATTTGGAATAATTACGGCTGAATTATATCCTGAGAAAGCCCC
>VAOZ01076162.1_pt1 | contig 10901 bp, 12 predicted proteins | sample 3394041 | NCBI WGS metagenome assembly VAOZ01 (sample SAMN08290431, study PRJNA428436) | hydrothermal vent metagenome | isolation source: Deep-sea hydrothermal vent chimney | place: Indian Ocean: Southwest Indian Ridge
ATTATTTTCAATTTTACTATATTCAAAGGGGGTAAATGATGTCATCGATCAGTATCGAAGAGTGGATGCATTCGTCCGATGAGGAACGGGGGCGAATACATAAAAGCTGGAACGCTGGCGAAGGCAAGGAGATTGTATCGAAAGTTGCCAGTTTGTTCGGTAAGGAATGTGTTTATAATATTTCCGAGGTGGGCGTTCTGAACAGTGGCGGCGAATGGCTGATTGATGCTTACGTGGTTGCCGAGGATTACGACAATCTTAAAGATCGCAAGAATGTCGAATTTCTGGGATTTCGAGTGAAATTCAGTTGCGCTGAAAATCAGTCTGTCTGAGTCAGTGCTGGCAACGACGGTCCCACATCATAACAATAACGGGTTTCATGTGTATCTTTAATCTCCGTTGGGGGGTGATTGTTCGCGGCTTACAGAAAAAACGGTAGGATGGGTAGAACGAAGTGAAACCCATCGGGATGCTCATTTGTTGGGTTTCGCTTTGCGCTGCCTACAACTTGAATACCCCGTCAGCTTAAAAAAATAATACGGCGTAGATATAGAAATAATGGCGCCCACAAGGATCGATATGAAACAGGCCGATGTGCGTATTGCCCGGATCATTCAGATCGTGGGGTATGGTTTCTTCGCCTTGCTCTCGGCCTGTTCATCCCAGAGCGGTTCACCGCTTAGCAACCCGGTACGGGTTGATTACAATTTGTTGCTGAGCTTGCCGGCACGACCGATTTCCTATGAACATCAGATCAAGCCGATTCTCGAACGGCGTTGCGTAGTGTGTCATGGCTGTTACGATGCGCCTTGCCAGCTGAAACTCTCTTCTTACGAAGGACTGCTGCGGGGGGCGAACAAGGCGAAGGTCTATGACGGCCACCGTATCTTGGGTGTGGAACCGACCCGCCTGTTTATTGATGCCAAAACGATTCCTGAATGGCGGAAGAAACATTTCCACTCGGTTCTCAATGAAGCCAATACGAAAGATCCGGAACAGAACCTGGAAAATTCGCTGCTCTACCAGATGTTGCGTTTGAAGCAACGCCATCCACAGCCCCGGGTGGGTCGCTTGCCGGACAGCTTTGATATCAGTCTGGATCGCAAACAGATCTGTCCGACCCTGGAGCAGTTTGCGGACTATGCGCGCAGGACACCGGGCTGGGGCATGCCCTATGCCATGCCCAATCTTAGTGAGGCGGAATACCGGACGCTGGTGCAGTGGCTGGCCCAGGGTGCGCCCCGGGACGGGCCGCCCGAGATCTCGGGCGAGGCCCGCAGGCAGGTCAAGAAATGGGAAGCGTTTCTAAACGGCCCCAGTCTGCGGCAGAAACTGGTCAGCCGTTATCTCTATGAACACCTGTTTCTGGCCCATATTCATTTTGAAAAAGCTCCCGTACGGGAATTCTTCCGCCTGGTGCGTTCGCGCACCGCCCCGGGTCAGCGAGTGGATGAAATTGCCACCATCCGGCCCTTTGACGATCCGGGTACCGCCGATTTCTATTATCGTTTTATGCACTATACGCCCAGTATCGTCGCCAAGAATCACGTGGTCTACAGCTTGTCTGACGCACGCATGCGGCGCTATGAAGACTTGTTTTTCAAACCAGACTACCGGGTTCGTCGCCTGCCATCCTACCGACCGGACGTGGCCTCCAACCCACTCAAGGCCTTTGCGGCTATTCCACCTGATTCACGCTACCGGTTTTTGCTGGACGATGCGCGTTTTTTTATTGAAGGCTTCATCAAGGGGCCGGTTTGTCGGGGGCAGGTTGCCCTGAATGTCATTGAAGATCGGTTCTGGGTGGTGTTCCTGAATCCCCGTCACAAAATGTTTCCGGATAACCCCGAGTTTCTGAATTCGGTTTCGGACTATCTACAGTTGCCTGCCGAGCGTGGTGACACCTTTAATATATTCAGTATCTGGACCGATTACTGGCAACGTTACCGGCATTATGTTGAGGCCCGGGAGACGTATTTTAGTCAGTTACCCTCGGTCAGCCTGGACAAGGCTATGGATTATTTGTGGGATGGCGATGGTCACAACCGCAATGCGGCGTTGACCATATTCCGTCATTTTGACAGCGCGTCAGTCCGGTATGGACTCGTTGGCGATTATCCCGAGACGGCCTGGGTGATCGATTATCCGCTGCTGGAACGTATCCATTATTTACTGGTGGCGGGCTTCAACGTCTATGGCAATATGGGTCATCAGCTCACTACCCGCCTGTATATGAATTTTCTGCGCATGGAGGGAGAGGATAATTTTCTGGCGTTTATCCCCACCCGTCAGCGTGCGGCGATTCGGGACTCCTGGTATGTCGGCATGCGTTCACAGCAGGAGGCGATATTCCGCACGCGCAAGGACTGGCTCAGCGTGGATCGGGTCACAGGCTACCAGAGTGACGATCCCCAGCGTGAGCTTTATCAACATATTCAGAAGCGGCTCGCGGCTGTTGCCCCGCTACAGGACAATATCAATCGCTGTCATGATCGTCGCGGTGTGGTTGCAGCGGGGCAGGGGGTCGAAAGGCAAGCGGACCAGAGCATGCGCGAGATTGCACAGATACGGGGGGAGGTGATTCGTGTTTTTCCTGATCTAGCCTATGTGCGAGTGGCGATCGGCCATCAGCGGTATCTCGTTTATTCGTTAATTCGGGACAAGGCTTACAAGAACCTGTCCTCTTTTATGGACAATGGTGCCGATGTGGAGCGCGATATTCAGGACATCAAGCATGATCGTATGACGGTGCTCAAGGGGCTGGAAGGTGCTTATCCCAATTTTTTCTTTGATGTGAAGCAGGGTGGTATTGAGCAGTTCGCCCATGAATATGCCGCGATACGGAATATGAAAGATTATGAGCGTTTTGTCGCCCGTTTTGGTGTGCGTCGTACGCAGACCGATTTCTGGAAAATGGCAGATTGGTTCCAGGCGCGCTATGCCCGCAAGCAGCCTATCTTGTCCGGCCTGCTGGATCTTAACCGTTATCGCAATCGCTAGTGATTTTACGGGAAAGGGCGCTCCTGCTGCTGAAACCCGTCCGGTTTTTTGATCTTCGCCAGGAGTAACTTATCTATTCAGTACCCTTGCCAGGGAGCAGTGTAGGTAGGTTGGCGCTGAGCCATGATCTTTATGGTGAAGCCCAACAATGAAGTCAATGACAGGCCAGGCATGTTGGGGGACCGAAGGAAGTGCCTGTGGTGTTTCCTCAATGTAACCTGAATAAGTTACCGCCAGGAATATCGGTTATCAAACAGGGAAAGAGAGCCTTTAAATCCTGAGAGCACCTCGCAAATTTATCCGTAAAATCAAATCCTTCGTCATTCCAGCATGCTTGTAGCCGGAATAGCAGAATAGCCCTTTGAGGGGACGACGGGCCTCTTAGTATAACGGGGTCCGTTTAACTTAGGCCGCTATTTCTTCAATAACATTCAGGAACCCAGAATGTTCTTGTCCTGATCGGACGATCCGGGGTTGCGGCATCCAATGTTTCGTGCTAATGTCCCTAAAAATAGACTTAGTCTAAGTATAAGTATAAGAATGGCGTGCGCCACCTCGAATTGATGGATCGAAAAGCCGCATCAGGAGGTCTTTTCCATGACGATATTAAGTTCTTCGGACGTGAGCCGCGAACCGCTCCAAGTGACCACGCCGCCGCTGGCGCGCTCGCAGGGGGAAGTCCACCACCGCGAGTCCGATTCCCTGATCGATCCCGTGCTGGTCCGATTCCATATCTACGCTTCGATTTTTTGGCTTCTGTACCTGATCGTGGGAGGCGGCCTGCTGGTCGCGCTCAAATTTACGTGGCCGGATTTCCTCAGCCACACACCGGCGCTTGGGTGGGGTCGTTTGCGTTTCGTCCATACCCAGACGGTGGCGTATGGGTGGTTCATCAACGTTTTCTTTGCTGCCACGTACTACATGGTTCCGAAACTCACGAACGTTCGCCTGGCCAGCGGACGCGCGGCCTGGTTTTGCTTTTTCTACTACAATACCTGCATCGCGATCGGCACGATTGCGTTGTTGAGTGGCCACAACCTCGGGATAGAGTGGATGGAATACCCGAGCTACGTCAACCTTATGATCATCCCTGCCTTTGCCGTGCTGGCCTATAATTTCTTTCTCGCTTACGCGCGCAGCAAGGAACGAAATTTGTATGTGTCGAGCTGGTATCTCATGGCGTTCGTCGCCTGGGCTCTGTTGAACTGGATCATGGGGGGGCTGGTGCCTGCCTATGTGGCGCCCGGCATTGCCGGGGCGGCCATCGGGGGGTTGTTTATCCATGATTTGGTGGGCTTAATCGTGACACCTGTTGCGACGGCGACTATCTACTACCTGCTTCCCGTTCTGACGCGCCGCCCAATCTATTCGCACTCCCTGTCGCTACTTGGATTCTGGAGTCTTGCCTTCTTCTACCCGCTGGTCGGTGTGCATCACTACTACTACAGCCCCATTCCGATGTGGGCACAGTACATCGCCCAGGGGACATCCATCATGCTTTTGTTTACCGTCTACACGGTGGTCTATAACGTTTACAAGACCATGCAGGGGCGCTGGATCGAGGTTGCGGACAATATCCCCTTGCGCTGGTTGCTGGCGGGCGTGGTTTTCTATCTCATGGTTTGCACCCAGGGGCCACTCCAGGCTCTTCTGCTGGAGCAGCCGCTGATTCACTTTAGTGACTGGGTGGTAGGGCATTCCCATATGGCGTTGCTCGGTTTTGGCACATTCGTGATGATGGCATTCATCCACTTCGCCTGGCCAAGAATCGGTGGGCGCGCGCTCAATCGGACACTGTGCGAGTGGTCGTTCTGGTTGACCTTTGTCGGATCCAGCTGGATGTTTATCGATTTATGGATAGGTGGACTGATGGAAGGGCATTACTGGGCATATGGGTATCCCTGGTACGTATCGATCGTGGCACTCAAAGGCGTTTGGATGAGCCGTACCCTGAGCGGCATCGTTATCCTGGCGGGCTTCATCTTGATTGCGGTCAATCTTTGGCGTAGCCGCCCGCTTTCGAACACAATGAGTGCCCCTTTGGCACAGCCGGCCTGATGGAGGGTCTCTGTTGATGAAACGTCCGAATATCGAGCGCGCCCTGGTCATATTCTTCGTTGCCGGGGTGGGGTTCTTCATTTTTGCATTTGTGGTTACCGGTGCCCTGCCGTGGTTTCGTGAACAGGCACGTATCGCCAGTACCCCGCCGGCCGAGCGAAAGCTGCTGACCCTCAATGCCGAGCAAATGAGGGGTCGGCAACTGTATATGGCGAACGGTTGCGACTACTGCCACAGCCAGTTTGTGCGACCGGTCGGCGATGATCCCCTGCGCTACGGCGCGCCATCCGAGGCATGGGAATACGCCGATCAATATCCACACCTTCTGGGCACGCGGCGGATCGGGCCGGACCTGACCCGCGAGGGAGGGGTGCATACGAACGACTGGCAGTACGCGCATCTGTATGATGCGCGCATGGTTGCCCCGTGGTCTATCATGCCCGGATTTTCCTGGATGTTTCACGGGGGGCCCTCCAGGCCCGGACCGAAGGCCAAGGCGATGGTCGCCTATCTGCAGACACTGGGTCGTGCCCGCAGGCGGGAACTCCTGCGTAGCGGTGAGTTAAAAAAACGTTTCGTTCCGGGTATTGGTACCGTCGAGATCTACGCCTACCACGGCGGGAAATTGCGCGACCCGGGATACGACCATCTCGTATACTTCAGGGATAGTTCACGGGCGTCGCGGACCACCGATACGGACAATCGCGGACGGATGCTTTATCGATATAACTGCTCCGGTTGTCACGGAGCGAGCGGTCATGCAGACGGGGCTGCCGCAAATTACCTGAAGCCGGCGCCGGTACGACTGTCAGAATTCCGCTTCGATCCCTCTTTCGTTTACAAGCTGCTTTACTATGGACGGCCGGGATCGGCCATGCCGTCGATGGTGCATTCATTCAACAGTTTTCTTCCCCCCAAGGATCTCTGGGCCGTCAGCGATTACGTGGCTGCGCGCGGCGAGGCTGCTGGCAGACGGGCATCCCCGGGGGGGACGGCGACCGCCGATTTTGCAAAGTCTGCGGGCGCCTCCTCCATAGGAAAGACTGCCTATGCGACCAACTGTGCCGCGTGCCACGGAATGGACGGGAGCGGGAATGGACCTGCTGCTAGAGCGCTTAGACCGGCACCCATCGACTTCCAGGGGATGCAGCCGAGTGCCGCGTGGGCCTATCACGACATTACCGAGGGGCGTAAAGGGACCGCTATGCCCTCCTTCCGCTACCTCCCGGAGGCGACGCGCAGGGCTATGGCCGCGTACATCCGGACTCTCTTCAAACCGGCGAATGCAGCATCCGGTACCCGGTAGGACACAGACATTGTTTGTCTTTTCACAACAGAGGGCCAGTATCATGATATCACTCGACTCGGTTTTCCCCATCGCTGGCCGCTACGCGATGCCCGCGCAATTGCGTGTGGATCAGCTGGCCAGGTGTTTTATGACTCCGAATCGCGGCAGTTCGCAGGTGATCGGCGTTGCCGCACTGAAGAACAGGGAGTGATTCGTTATGAATGCGTTTCATCCCAGTGGACCCGGATGGATTTTGGCCTGGGTGTTGACGGTAGGCGTGATAGGCCTGGCCACGGCGTTCTTTGTCGGCTACGGACTCCGCGTGCTGTGGATGTTAAGACGAGCGAAAAAAGAGGATGTGCGATGATCGTAACACCGGGCAAACGCAGAAGGGGGGCACTATGAACAATGATGCAGGTAAGAGCGCGGGTGATACGCTTGAGTACGAGTTGACCCGACCTGATGCCCCGCGACACGGTCATCCGACTACCGTTCTGAAGGCGGCATGGGCTTTCGGGTTTTTGTTTTTGGTGAGCACCATTACCTACGGCTTCATCCGTTACTGGGGGGGATAGAGCATGAAAAGCGAAATTCGTGGCGGCTTTATCGCCTATTTGGTTTTCATGGCGGTCTTAGGAGCCATCTATTTCTGGCTGCAGACCAGCTCCTGGGGGCATCATGTCTGGCGGATCTTAAGTATGCAACCAAACGGATGGCATCTGTAGGAAGGAATAAACCGATGGTCGTCCAGCCTGAATCTTCTCCCGAATTACCAAGGAGTCCACGCGATGTTGAATCATGTTGTTGAGTTCCATGAGCATCTCGCAATAGGGGCGTTTCTGGGGTTCCTCTTGTTGTTCGTACTGCTGCTGGTCAAAACATTTTTGGTCCGCCTCTGGTTCGCATGGCGGCGTTCAGGAGATCTTCGCCGCGTCGTTGAGGCGCCAAAATACGACGTCCTGCGGGCTGAAGGGATCGAAGAAGATCGGAGTTAAAAGACGTTTGAATTCTACCCACGTCAAAGACGAATGCACGTTTATCCGATTCACGGTAATAAGGGGAATCCGCCTGTTCCTGGAGAGTCATTATTCAACCCATATTATTTGCTGAGCTAAGGAGATCCAAAATATGTGCATAAAAATTATGCTGGCCACCGCCTTTGGTCTGATGGCCTCTGTTGCTTCCACCACCATCTTTGCCGCCGACGGTGCCAGCCTGTTTGTGAGCAAGGGCTGTATCGCGTGCCACGGTGCCGGTGGTGGTGCCCCGATCATTGGCAGTTATCCGAAGCTGGCCGGTCAGAATGCCGCCTATCTGGTCACGCAGATGAAGGACATCAAGAGCGGCGCCCGCAGCAATGGCCAGACCGCAGTGATGAAACCGATCATCGCCAGCGTCAGTAACGATGAGATAAACGCTATTGCCCATTATCTCTCCTCCAAGAAGTAAGTCTGGACGGTAAGGATCAAAAGACTGGCACCGGTGACGATGCCGGTCTTTTTTAAATCTCTTTGGGTGTCATTCTCCGCTGCTTGCGGCGGGGTTACTTATTGAGGGGGGTTCATATACGGGATGACGGGACTCCTTTAACTTAGGGGCTGCAAAACAATAAGTTATCGAATTTAGTTATTTTATGGGAACCTCTTGTTGAATAGTCCGTTGTGGATAAAATATGCTCATTTTAGTAGACTGCGTCATTGGGTAAGACACCACTAAATAGGCGTTCCAAATACCAGATCGTGGGTGAATTTCCACGTTCATAGTGAACCATTCGACTGCGCTCAGAAAAGCCTTCTCGAACCGTTCGTGGTGAGCTTGTCGAACCATGAGCGTGGAAATACTGAAAATTGAGGGCTTAATCTGCTTGTCCTTCGACAGGCTTCCTTCGACAGGCTTCCTTCGACAGGCTTCCTTCGACAGGCTCAGGACGAACGGTCACTCCTAAACTGGACGGGTATTTGGAGCAGCTATTTAGCCTTTGATATGAATATTTAATCCAGGAGCGTGATTTAGAATGATACTGTCCCATTATGTTCATACCTTTGGGCAGGCCATGCTGGCGCGCTATGGCGAACGCGTTCACAAGCTGGCCATCGATGCCGCGTTTACCTGTCCCAACCGTGACGGTAGCAAGGGTATCGGTGGCTGCACATTCTGCAACAACCAGTCCTTTAGTCCCAACAGCCGCCAGCCGGTCGCGCTGGAGCAACAGATTGAAGCGGGGCGGCGGGTGGTTCGCAAGCGCACGGGCGCGCGTAAGTATCTGGCTTATTTCCAGGCGTATACCAATACCTATGCCGATGTGGAGGAGCTGCGTACACTGTATGATCGCGCTCTGGCAGAAGAGGATGTCATCGGCCTGTCCATTGGCACGCGGCCGGATTGTGTGCCGGATAAAGTCCTGGATTTGTTGCTGGAATACCAGCAGGCCGGGCATGAGATCTGGCTGGAGTTGGGATTACAGTCCAGCTTCAATGACACCCTGGCACGGGTCAATCGTGGCCACGGCTATGAGGAATATGTGCAGGCCGTGAAAGCCGCGCGCAGCCGGGGCCTGCAGATCTGTACGCATCTGATTGCCGGGCTGCCCGGCGAGACGCCTGAGCATGTTCACATCACTTTGCAACGGGTGCTGGAACGGGGTGTGGAAGGATTGAAGATTCACCCTCTGCATGTGGTCAAAGGAACTCAGATTGCCAATGAATGGCGGCGTAAGGAATTTGTGCCGATTGGCCTGGAGGATTATGTTCAGCTGGTAGCGGATATGGTGGAGCAGACCCCGGCTGACATTATTTATCATCGGCTTACCGGCACGGCATCGGAATCTATTTTACTCGCGCCGTCCTGGTGTTCGATGAAATGGCGAGTATTGAACGCCATTGCGGAAGAATTGCAGCGGCGTGGAAGTTATCAGGGTATGGCATTTGGAGAAAAGATAAATGGTTGCGGTTAACAGTGAGATTGAACTGGTGTGTCCGGCGGGCAGCCTGCCGGCCTTACGTGCGGCCATCGACAATGGTGCCGATGCGGTGTATATGGGATTTCGCGATGACACCAATGCGCGTAATTTCCCGGGTCTGAATTTTGATGAAGTCGAAGCGCGCAAGGGGATCGACTATGCGCACGATAAGGGTAGCAAGGTGCTGCTGGCCTTGAACACCTATCCTCAGCCGCAGCATTTTGAACGTTGGACGCAGGCGCTGGCACACGCCGGCAATCTGGGCGTGGATGCAGTGATTCTCGCCGATCCCGGGTTGATGCAGTATGCCGTCGAGCATTTTCCCGATTTGCGCCTGCACCTGTCAGTGCAGGGATCGGCTACCAATCTTCATGCCATCGCGTTTTACCACAAACACTTCAATATTCAGCGCGTGGTATTACCCCGCGTACTGTCCCTAAGCCAGGTGAAAAGCGTGATCGATAACAGTCCCGTCGAGGTGGAAGTATTTGGTTTTGGCAGCCTGTGCGTGATGGTGGAAGGCCGTTGCGCCCTGTCGTCCTATGTCACCGGCGAATCGCCCAATACCTGTGGCGTCTGTTCCCCGGCCAAAGCAGTGCGCTGGGAAGAAACGTCACAGGGACGCCAGTCACGTCTCAACGGGGTGTTAATCGATCGCTACCAGAAAGATGAAGCCGCAGGCTATCCCACGTTATGCAAAGGGCGCTTCAAGGTTAAAGGGGATGAGGTATTTTACGCTATGGAGGAACCGACCAGTCTCAACACCCTGGAGATCCTGCCTGAACTGGTGAAAATGGGCATTGCCGCGATCAAGGTAGAAGGTCGCCAGCGCAGCCCCGCCTATGTGAAACAGGTGACCCGAGTGATGCGCAGCGCGCTGGATCATTGTCAGCAGGATCCCGATAACTACTCACCCGCAGCGGACTGGATCGCCGCACTCGATCATGTTTCCGAAGGTCGCTCGCATACCCTGGGGGCCTTGCACCGACCCTGGCAATAACACATATGTAGGTTGGTGCTGAGCCATGATCTTTACGGCGAAGCCCAACAGTCCGGCTGATGAAAAAGGTAAAAAAACATGAAGTTGTCGTTAGGTCCATTGCAATACTTCTGGCCAAAAGAAAAAGTCTTTGAGTTTTATAAGCACGTGGAAGGCTGGCCGGTGGATATTGTTTATCTGGGCGAAGTCGTCTGCGCCAAGCGTCGAGAATTAAAGCTGGAAGACTGGTTGGCGATTGCTGAACACTTAACGACCGCCGGCAAAGAGGCTGTGCTCTCGACCCTGATTTTGCTGGAAGCCGATTCCGAGCTGTCGCGGCTGGAAAAAATCTGTAGTAATGGTCGTTACAGCGTGGAAGCGAACGACATATCGGCGGTACATCTGCTGGATGGCAAAAACCATTTTATCATCGGGCCTCATATCAATAGCTATAATGCCGGAACACTGGCGGTGATGCATGACTGTGGCGCAAGACGCTGGGTAATGCCCTTTGAGTTGGGCCAGTCTACCCTGCAACGGCTGGTGACGGAAAAGCCAGCTGCGCTTGAAACCGAAGTGCTGGTTTACGGTCGCCTGCCGCTGTCATTTTCTGCCCG
>VAOZ01253304.1_pt1 | contig 10891 bp, 10 predicted proteins | sample 3394041 | NCBI WGS metagenome assembly VAOZ01 (sample SAMN08290431, study PRJNA428436) | hydrothermal vent metagenome | isolation source: Deep-sea hydrothermal vent chimney | place: Indian Ocean: Southwest Indian Ridge
AATCTCACGTGGGTAGTACAGCAACCATAGTGTTCTACCTGCCACCGGGATATCCCGCCACCGACGTGGTTCGGGGCAGGTGCGTACGATTTTGCTTCGCCGACCACATTGTTGGCATCGACAACCATTTTTGTAGGGCTTTACCGCGATCTCTAAATCGCCCCTCTTTTTGAAGGCAAAGCCGGTGATTAATAGCCCCTTGAGCTTCAGCAGCTTTCCTATAAACTTGTTACTGGTCATAGATTCTAATCCTCTTTGCTTTTGATGTCGTTACAACACCAACAGTAGAGAAGAATCTATGGCCAATCAATACGTTAATTCCTTTGAGAAATCCGGATAGACCCAAATAAAATACTTGGATTTTTGCACTCGATTTAGGATAGTCTTCAATTGCATCTCGATTCCTTTTTTAAGTTAAATATTTGGTTCGCACTAATATTTTCTCAAAAGGTCTCGGGGGCGCTACTCCTATTTCGTATTCAATTTTTTGTGCTTTTTACCCACAAATTCTGCTGAAGAGCCATAAAATATAACAGTGTATTCTAATGCCTATTCGATCAGATCCCATTGTATTGGCATGCCTTTCTTTACATCACACTTAACTCTTTTCCCAAGTAGTTCTTCAAAATATTTCGGTGACAATCCATATCCAGGACGTATGCAACGTATATTCTCTTTTGTAAGCATATCTCCTGACTTAATATTTTTTACAATATATATTGAACGTCGCCTCATCACAGAATTTTTCTCTTCGAAAGTTGGACCATAGGAGACACAACCGAGTCCCTGCCAAGCACGTTCCGTTTCGACAACTAATTGTTCAAGTTCTGCTGGCTCTAGCGAAAATTTACTATCCACACCACCATCGTTACGATCCAAAGTGAAATGTTTCTCAATCACAGTTACACCTAACGCAATAGAAGCTACTGAAACACCAATACCTAATGTGTGGTCAGATAGCCCTACATCACAATTGAATAATTCGCGCATGTGAGGAATCGTCAATAAATTTGTATTTTTAGGTGACGCGGGATAAGAACTCGTGCATTTAAGTAAAGTTAAATCATTACAACCTGCATCACGCACAGCTTTAACTGTCTCAGCCAATTCTACCAATGTAGCCATGCCCGTAGAAATAATCATTGGTTTTCCAGTAGACGCGATTTTTTTAATCAATGGAATGTCAGTATTCTCAAATGAAGCAACCTTGTAATAAGGTACGTCAAGCGATTCCAGAAAATCCACTGCAGACTCGTCAAATGGTGAACTGAATGCTATGACCCCTAATTCTCGAGCATGTTCAAAGATAGCCTTATGCCACTTCCATGGAGTGTGTGCTTTTTGAAAAAGAGAATACATTGTATGACCATTCCACAAACTATCCGGATCAGAAATAAAAAATTCCCTCTCATCTACATCGATGGTCATAGTATCAGGTGTATAAGTTTGAAGCTTAATCGCATGAGCCCCTGCCTTTGCTGCCGCAGAAACGATTTCCAAGGCTCGGCCAAGAGATTGGTTATGATTGCCTGACATCTCGGCAATAATAAATGGCTTTTTATTTTTTATCGACTGGGGTTTCAAAATATTTACAGTTACATTCTTGAAACTAATTATTAAAAATACTTTGTCAAGAAAAATATTGAACTATCGAATTAATTGTTGTTAATTTATCAACATCCTCATCCGGTACCTTCTGACCCGTTTTTTCTTCAAGTTCAACAAGGATATTAAAAATATCAAGGCTATCTATACCAATTGAGGCCAATGTAACTTCCCGAGATATTTTGTTAGTATTGATATCGATACCAATCCCTTTAATAATATCAATTACATCTTTCTCATTTAGCATAGACTCTCTCCTTATATGATTTTGATATTATTGCTGTTGCCATAGACAGTCCGACCCCAAAACCACTAATTAATATTCGATTTAAAGTTTTATCATTTATTATTTTTTCAAGTAACAACGGGATTGATGAAGATACTGTATTTCCGGTATTCGTCATATCTTTAATAAAACGTTTTGAAATATTCTGAAACCGTTTGGAAATAGCGTCAATAATTGCGGCGCTGCCTTGATGAAGGCAATATATATCAATATCCTCAGGCGACATTCCTTCTCGATTTAATAGTTCCTTAATATGTGGAGCAACCTTAGTTGCTGCAAAATTAAAAACCTGACGACCGTTCATATGTAAAAACTGTTTGACCACCTTCAAGTATTCCGAACCTGATCCATCGGTCCCATATGCCACTGCATCTAATAACCAAAGTGGGTCTGCACCTAGCCAAGTCGCAGTAGCTGCATCCCCAAATAACATACTGGTTATCCGATCATTTTTATCTACTATCTTTGAGTATGGGTCACTAGTAACAAGAATGCCATTTTCTAAACCAGAGGCCTCGAGAAAACCCTTAAGAAGAAATAATCCATACACGTAACCGGAGCATCCCAATGAAATATCAAACGCTGCAACAGTTGTGGGTAGCTTAAGTTTATCTTGGAGAATAGCAGAAGTATGTGGCAACCCTTCATCATCCGGATTTTGTGTAACAATAACCAAGGCATCTACATCTATTTTATTAAGCTCTGGGCACCTTTCAAACAAACGCAATACGGCCTGTTTTGCCAAATCAGATGTGTCCTGATTCTTATTTTTTTGTGGCAACCAGATCGCCCCGATTTTATTTTTAATAAATTCATCAGACTCACCAAATATTTTCGCTTGCTCATAGTTATCAACCACTTCCGAAGGTAAATAACTCGTAATGGCCTTGATACCAATCATAATTATGTACCCATGATAAATCGAATTTTTCCAATTTGGCAACCACCAATCAGAATACTATTTACGCTAAATCTTCCTTCGATCAAATTCTTCATTTGTATTTCAAGCGATTGATAATCATCATTCAATGGACTAACGAGATCTAGTTGCCCAAATAACCAATTTCCATGTCTTAGTGGTGATATGGTGTAATTCAGGTACTTTGTCAATACAAGGATGTCTTCGATAGGGGTATAAATAGAACGCTCATGTAAAATTACAGATCGTCTTTTTTTGTCAATATCAACATCAGACAAGATAAATGTTTCATCAAATGGGTTTCTGTTAGTGACCAACTTGTCTTTTTCCACGAGCCAGCAATCTACGTGCCTCTTGTCATCTGGAATCATATAACGAACCTGCCCAACTATTTTTTCTAGATTATTTGGTTTGACAGTAGTCAACGCGCACATTGTACGCGCATAGCGTCTAAATATTAAACGGTCAACAAAACATCGAGAAGATCCTGTTATCTCATCCGCTATACCAGATACTGCATTAAAAATATCACTCCCATGGAGATAATCCCTAGAACCTTTATAAGCAAGTGTTAGTAGCTCAACCATTTAAATATCACTAATCTTTTTCAAATACGAAATTTTTTTGTCTACTCTTTTCTCTCACGAAGTTGAGCATCCGGCACCTGTGATCGGTTGCAAAATTACCTGAGACACTAGAGTTTTCTGTAAGATCATTAATAACTACCGAACCAGCCATTATGCGTGCATTTTTACCAACATGCACATGTTCTTTAATCATTACGTTTGTGCCGAGAAAGGCGCCATTATCAATACTACATCTCCGTGCAAGAACACACTGGTTAGATATTACTGCTTGAGCGCCAACTTTGGCCTCGTGTCCAATAATAGTAGTCAAACCAATCAATGTACCAGATCCAATTTCAGTTGCGTCGGTATCATGGATTGATCTGACGACTATAGAATTCGTCATAAGACTTACATTGTCATGGATGCGAACATATCCAGCATGTGGAATCAGCGTGACTCCTATACTCGTCCTATTATATAGAATACCTTCAACTCCTAACTTCACCCCAGGCTCAATAATAACACCTGAACCAATCCAGACAGGAGAGCGAATAACTACTTGCTCTCTGATAATAACATTGTCACCAATTCGGCAACCATCAGAGATTATAGCTGAAGGATGTATTTCACAACCTAGTCCAATACCCGGTTCAAATGGTAGCTGATAACGAAATTCATCAATAAACTGTGAATGTATTTCATAGAAAGCCTCACGTGGGGAACTGGAAATAACGAGACCGTGTGTTTTATAAGTAGATAGTTCAGGCGTGGTTATTAAACAAGTTATATTTGGGTTTGTTACTGCCGTTTGAAAATATTTCAGATTATCTGCATAGGCGAGAACATTAGGGATTGTCGAATCAACATAGCCTAACTTGTCGAATTCATTATCACTAATTATATCTGAATCTGGAAAGAACTGCGATAATTTCATTGCGCGTATGTTAATAGGTACTTTGGTATTGAATAATTATCTCGTAACATTAGTCTTTCTACTGCACTTTGAATTTCTTTTATTTCCTTCTCATTATTTATCAACCGTTCTATATTATCTCTAATTGAGTCACATGATATTCTAGAAACATCGCCAATATAAACCACTGCTGATATTGAATGAAGCACCTTTGAAAGTTCTACTTGATTATCAGCAATACTTATTAATATTGTAGGAAGTTTCAACAAACAGCGCTCCCACATCATTGTCCCGCCACCACCAACCGCCAGATCTGCCGCAACCATCAAATCGGCAATATTCTCTGGTTCAACATAAAACTCCACATTGTTAATGTTTCCGAATTTCTTCACGAGTGTTTTCCGATGTGGATTTAATGCCCCAATAACTACATCGATTTTAATATCTATCCTATTTAGTTTTCCCATTGCTTCAAGCGTTTTAAATGTTGCATTAGGGTCATCGATTCCGCCAAATGCTATTAAAATACGCTTTACTTTAGTATTACGCTGACGTAAATTTCGGTAGGCACTGAGAAATTCAGGCCTAAGTAATGCGTATTTTGGGCCAACAATTAACTTGCAATTCTCTGGAACCATATTTGCCCAGCGTTCATTCCCTTCCTGCGAATAGGTTTGATCCAAGAGAAGGTCACATTCATGTTTACGATCAGCTAAACCATCAATGACCATAATTTTAAGAGCGGTCTCGACTTTGATCTTGATTTCCCACCTAGCATCAATTGCAAAATGATCGACAACTAGCCATACTGGGTTGATCTCCTTGAGATATTGAATTGTTTCATTAGCATCATTTATTAATGTCGCACCCAACCATGAAGCGTATTTACTTTGATCGCTATTGTTAGTTTCTTTTTTTCCTTCATGCAACAAAGGTAATAATAAAACGTTATAACCATATTCTTCAATTTTTTCAGCCATATGTCCAGTGTGAGCACGGCAAATAAAATGGGATCTAACGCCATGTTCGGACAACATATTTGCTAGCGTCAAGCATCGTGTTACATGACCGGTACCTATGGCCAGTGAAGCGTCGACACGAAATGCTATGACTTTCGTTTCATTATCTATTACCATGAAACATGTGGTTCCAAGCGTTAAAAATTAGTTTAATCGTTTAAAACCAGAATGACATACTGGTCCTTTTAATAATTTTCTAACATCAAGACCGTCTTCACACTTATAGATTAGACTGAATATTGGATCCAACGCATCTAAATAACCATCAACTATTTCTGATGAATGCTCAGTGCATGAAAAAAACACATTAGAAGCTAAATATCCTTTAGAGAGCATCTCTTGTGTAATTAAAGTTTTATATGACAGCATATTTGGGCTTTCAAATCTGAAACTGCTAATAGCAGGCAAACCACTAGTCAATATTTTTAAACCATGCCGATTGGCTAAAGATTTCCATCCCTGCCGCACCTGTTCTCCCGTCCGGGTAATAGTTTTCCATGATTTTTCACGTTCCATCACTTCAAGCGTTTTAAGAGCCGCTGTCGGGCCTATACGCTCAGTCCAAAATGTACTGCTAATAAAAGATTTTTGAGCCGCTTCCATAACTTCGCGTCTGCCAATAGTTGCCGTAATTGCATATCCATTGCCAAGGGCTTTAGCAAAGATGGCTATGTCCGGCTCTACATTATATAATTTATGTAAGCCACCAAGCGTCTGTCTAAAACCAGAAGTACATTCATCAAAAATGAGTACAATGCCACGCTTAGTCGCAAGCTTCCTTATTCTTTCCAGAAAGTCTTTTTTTGGACCTTGATTACGTGATACTTCCATTTGTATAATACCGATGTCATGATTATTAATCAACGATTCAAGTTCATCATATCGATTGTAATTAAATGGAAAAACAGTATCACGTAAACTACTCGGTACGCCTCTAGGTTCAAGCCCTGGCAAGAGGTGACCTGCAAGATTTTCATTATTATCTAGATTGGCCGCTAAATACCAGTCATGCCAGCCATGGTAACCACAAAAAGCAACCTTCTCTTTTCCCGAAGCCGCACGAGCAATCCGAATTGCTATGGAATTTGCTTCGCCCCCAGAACGGGCAAAACGGACCATATCAGCCCACGGGTGCAACTCAATCATCTTTTCCGCCAGGAAAACTTCTTCTGGACAATTTAATGTGGACATATTCCCTGCATTAATCGTCCGTCTCACGGCCTCATCTACTTCAGGATGACCATACCCTAGAGTATTTGTACCAATTCCCATGATACTCATATCAATATATTGGTTATCATCGAGATCCCAAACCTTACAGCCCTTCGCATTACTAAAATAGGCAGGCCATTGTTCTGGTAGAAACATCTCAGCACGTTTAGACAAGAGCATATTACCACCCGGAATGATCTGTTTGGCGCGTTTCCAAAGTTTTTGACCTTTTCCCATATCGATTCCTTCATTTCGAATTTGATGTTGATTAACTCTAAATAACTGTGGTTGTGCTTGGCGAAGAGTCATTACTTCATGCCAAGAAAAATCAATGCGGGGATTGAAGTGATTAAAAACAGATGTAATAACTTTAAAATCTGAAATATCATCTACCGTCCAACGCTCTGAAGAATAATCAGTTGAATTACTAAAACTACCAAGCCTGAATTTGCCGGACTCTCGAATATAAGGTGACACATGCTCACGTTCATGTTTAGTAGTAGCTTCTGCATTTGCCCGTTTAAGAGCGCGATACGAAAATACTGCTGTGTCGAGTCCATCAGGAAATGTTGGTGGTAACGTGTTACTCAAGAAATGAACATCTTGCTCAACATAGGCTGCAATTACATCGTCAACCAACGCTGGATCTACAAGAGGGCAATCACCTGTGAGACGTACAATTGTATCCGGCTTATGTGGTTCAGCCGCTCTATAGTAGCGATCTAAAACATCATTCTCACTACCCTGAAAGACTTCATAACCAAGTTGTCTTACATGTTCGACCAAGTCATGTTCATTTTCATTCATAGTGGTTGCAAGTATAATTTTGTCTATACGCTTTGAGTTTTCTAATCGGCGAAGAAGCAGCTCGATCATCGGTTTGCCATTTATCATACGCATGACCTTACCAGGCAAGCGAGAAGATCCCATACGAGCTTGAACGATAGCTATTGTTTTCATAAAGAATCCCAACGCGTAGGATTTACTAAATCAACATCAGAGCAAAAAATATTTTCAGGTACATCAGGTAGTGAATTTTTAGATACAGAAATGATATCATCAAGTTGTTGCAAACTATCAACGCCTACAATAATTTTCTTAATTTCGCTGAATGATAAAACATATCGAAGACAAGCTTGTAATGGTGTTAAATTATTTTCTTTAAGCCATTTATCCCAATTAGACCAAAGTGATGTCCATTTATTAAATTTTTGTGGTCTCTCACTTGCAGACATTAAAAGTAGCCCTTGGAGAAAAACTGACCTAACATGCAATTCTACACCCCGCTCTGATAGGCGTGAAAGCCAGCCTGACTCTACTATGCGATGGTCAACTATATTTAGTGGTGCCTGCACAATATCGATTTCATACCGATTACATATTACTTCAAGCTCTGCCGGGTCATATATGGAAACACCTATTTTATTCACTTTCCCCGATGACTTTAATTTCTGTAATTCTTGAAATAAATCGTCTCCATTCTTACTTAACAGTTGGTATGGTCTATGCAAAAGTAGGCCATACAAGCTTTTTTGTCTTAGACGTCGCAAAGATTCTTGAACAGATGTTGCTATCCATTGAGATATATTCTGGCAGCCCTCTGGGATCTCGGATAACTTTGACACCACCCGCCATCCTTGAATGCCAATTTGTCCCAATCGCTGTTCGCTTTCGCCATATGCAATAGCCGTATCAAGAAGATCAATACCATTTTTCGAAGCATGTTCAAGAATTTCTTCAGTTTCATCGAGTGAAACTTGACCATATTTATTGGCAATTCCATATTTGAGTCCAAGCTGTACGGTGCCAAGAGCTAATTTCATTTTTCCGCCTCTAATTTTACTTGTTTTTCAATTTCTCCTAATCGTTTATCAAAAATTGCATAACGTTGATTAATAACTTCATATAATTCTTCTGCCAGCGAGGGTGTTTTTTTCATGATGGCAATCATTTTTCGAGCAATTTTTTCACCCGGCCAGAGTACATTTTTTCGTTGAGATATAAGTCTAAGATAATCCTGTTTAACAATTGATATAAAAACACCATCACTCTCGAACATTCCATGTTTAAAACTATTTCTCTGAAATCCTTCAGATTTGTAACCGAGCACTTCAAGATGTTTAGTCCAAGCAAGTAACCCCGGATAGGCTTGACCAGCCCATACTCGCGTGAGACCAAGCCTCTGAAAAGCATGTTCGGTTACCAACGACATGGCCTCAAGTGCAGCGAGTGGAGCATCCTTCGATTTTCCGGGACAAACAATTGCAATTTGGCAACGTGATTTTTCATAATCAATTTCAGACAAACTTATAACCCCAAGCAACTTCATAGCCTTTGTCTTAATCATCAAAAGTAAGCGACCAGAAACTGACGCTTCCTTATAAAACTCCTTCTGCAATACTACTGTATTAGGTTGCTTACCCTGATCAAGAAATTTCGTCGTTTCCGTATTATTAAACCAATTTGCCCATTTGTAAAAATCTTCCTCAATTGGAGCACATAAATTTACGGTTTCGCCAGAAAGAAAAATGGTTACCATTTCACTGCTGTCCCGTTAACATATGAGTGAATGCTCCACCAGCTAAAGCCAGCGGCTTCAGATTACGGCTAAAAGCCGGATTGATTGGCCATACAGCCAAATTGTCCCCCCTTCCACAAACTGTGAGTTGGGGCGTGTGAGGCTTCAAAAACAACCTCAGTACCCATCCGCCCCTTATCCCAACCTTTTCCCCCAAGGGGAGAAAGAGCAAATATAATTTTTCCGCCTAAAGACGTGGATTTTTAATTCCCTATTTAAAGACATTAAATTACAAAATCCTAAAGCGACAGTATTCATAAACTCTTCATCAAAGTATCAATCACTCTATTCTGCTGCAATTCTGTCAATCGGGGAAAGATAGGCATGCTTATTACTTCAGCATAATATTTTTCAGCTTCTAAACAATACCCCTCTTTGAAGCCAAGGCGCTCATAATACGGTTGTCTATAGACGGGGATATAATGCAAGTTTACACCAATCTTCGCCGCATGTAGCGCTGCAAATACTTCTCGTTGTGTCTTAGTGACTTCATCTAACTTTAAACGTATCACATACAAATGAAACCCAGAATAACTGTCCGGGTGTTGCCAGGGGGTAATGACTGGTAGCTCTGATAAAAAATTTTCATAGTGCTTGGCGATGGCATGCCGCTTGGTGACAAATTTATCCAACCGTTCCATCTGGCTCAATCCCAATGCGGCATGTATATCGGTCATCCGGTAGTTGAAACCCAAGTCTATCTGCTGGTAGTACCAAAGTTCCTTAGGGTCCTTGGAAATCATATTTGTAGCATCGCTAGTGATACCATGACTACTATACAGTTTCATGCGTTTGGACAACTGGGTATCATTGGTCAAAGCCATACCGCCTTCACCAGAAGTGATTATTTTAACCGGATGAAAGCTGAATACCGTAATGTCACTGTAGCGGCAATTGCCGATAGGCTCATCACGATATTTCCCGCCAATAGCATGTGCGGCATCTTCTATTATCTTAAATCCATATCTCTGGCTGAGCTTATGTATAGCTGCCATATTACATGGCTGACCACTCATATGAACAGGTATTACAACTTTAGGTAGATTGCCGATTCGTTCTGCCTGAATCAATTTCTCTGTTAAACATTCTACGCTCATATTGTAAGTACGCGGATCGATGTCTATAAAATCGACTTCAGCACCGCAGTACCGAGCACAGTTGGCACTGGCCACAAAGGTTATGGGACTGGTCCAAACGGAATCACCAGGACCCACGTCAAGAGAAAGGCAGGCAATGTGCAAAGCTGAGGTAGCACTATTAACTGCAATTGCATACTGCGCCCCGCAATAGTTCGCAATGTTCTTTTCAAAGAATGGAACCACAGGGCCCTGAGTGATAAAATTCGAGCGTAAAACATTTACAACTGCATCGATATCTGTTTCGGAAATATCTTGTCGGCCGTAGGGGATCATTGCACACCTGCAATAAATTCATTTTTTGAGAAAATCATATTTTTCTTTAGTTGAAACTCCAAATAAGCATTCCGAATCTCTGTCTACTTCCAAGATTACGTTCGTGGTGAGTTTGTCGAACCATGAACGTAAAGCCCAAAATACCGATGTTTAGGGCTATCCACATTTCGACAGGTTCCGGACAAACAGTCTAGCTTGACGGCGGTTTGAACACCTATTGAGAACATCGTCTTGCTATATTGTTTGTTAAATTTGCTCGTACAGACAGGAATTAAAATGGGTGCAGATCTTTTGAAACGACGAATAATCAATGGCTTAGGCTATTTTTGTAGTATAAAAAAATGTTAACTGTAGACTTATGGTTTCATTTAAACCATA
>VAOZ01186704.1_pt1 | contig 10885 bp, 8 predicted proteins | sample 3394041 | NCBI WGS metagenome assembly VAOZ01 (sample SAMN08290431, study PRJNA428436) | hydrothermal vent metagenome | isolation source: Deep-sea hydrothermal vent chimney | place: Indian Ocean: Southwest Indian Ridge
ATCTAGCAAATCATTTTGCTTGGCAAGTGGCTCATCCTGATCTCCCGGAGCATATACATCAGCCGCCACGACCCGACCCAACACGCGATCCCGCAACGGTTCCACCACATCGCCGCCTTCAACAATGGGGACCATCGTCAAACCTTGACGGGTACCGCAATCGTTCAGCGTGACCACCACATCCTGAGCAACATCCACCAACCGACGAGTTAGATAACCTGAATTAGCCGTTTTCAAAGCCGTGTCGGCCAGACCTTTGCGAGCCCCATGGGTGGAGTTGAAGTACTGCTGAACATCCAATCCTTCGCGGAAGTTAGCCTTAATGGGGGCTTCGATGATCGACCCATCCGGCTTGGCCATCAAGCCGCGCATACCAGCAAGCTGGCGAATCTGTGCGGCCGAACCTCGGGCCCCTGAATCCGCCATAATGAACAGCGAATTCATGGATTTTTGGGTGACCTCATCGCCCTTGGCATTCACCACCTTTTCATTACCAATACCCTTGAGCATGGCCGCTGCTATCAGTTCGTTGGTTCGCGACCAGATGTCAACCACCTTATTATAGCGTTCACCTGCCGTGACCAAACCGGATTGGTACTGTTCCTGGATTTCCACGACCTCTTTTTCGGCCACCTCCAGAATCGCCTTCTTTTCATCCGGAATCTTCATGTCGTCGATGCCGATGGAGATCCCAGCCCGCGTGGCGAAGCGAAAACCGGTATACATCAACTGATCGGCAAAAACGACGGTCTCCTTCAGTCCAAGCCGGCGGTAGCAGGCATTGATCAGATTCGAGATGGCCTTTTTGCTTAGCTCAGCATTCATTAACTCGAAAGGCATGCCCTCAGGCAAGATTTCCGAGAGCAAAGCGCGGCCAACCGTTGTTTTGGTAAGCTGAATCGTCTCGCTACGAGTGCCATCCTCTGCAATCTGCACCTCGCGAATGCGTACCCGTACCGACGCATGCAATGCGGCCACCCCATGGTCGTAGGCACGCCGGGCTTCGGCAACATTAGCGAGTATCATGCCCTCACCCTTAGCGCCCACCAGTTCACGGCTGGCATAGTACAGGCCCAACACCACATCCTGGGTTGGAACAATAATCGGGTAGCCGTCTGCGGGAGAAAGGATATTATTGGTCGACATCATCAAGGCGCGGGCTTCCAGCTGCGCCTCAATACTCAATGGCACATGCACAGCCATCTGGTCACCGTCGAAATCAGCATTGAATGCCGAGCAGACTAATGGATGTAACTGGATCGCCTTGCCTTCGATCAGAATGGGCTCAAAGGCCTGGATGCCTAGACGATGCAAGGTGGGCGCCCGATTCAGCAATACCGGATGCTCACGGATTACGTCCTCAAGAATGTCCCATACCACCGGCTCTTCACGTTCAACCATGCGCTTAGCGGCCTTGATGGTTGCCGCCTGTTCATCACCCTGAAGGCGGGCAAAGATAAATGGTTTGAACAATTCCAGGGCCATTTTCTTGGGTAGACCACATTGGTGCAGGCGCAAAGTCGGGCCGACCACAATCACCGACCGACCTGAATAATCCACGCGCTTACCCAGTAGATTCTGGCGGAATCGACCCTGCTTGCCCTTAATCATGTCGGCCAGGGATTTCAATGTGCGCTTGTTAGTGCCGGTAATGGCGCGCCCACGACGACCATTGTCGAACAGCGCGTCCACCGACTCCTGCAGCATGCGCTTCTCATTACGAACAATGATGTCCGGTGCGTTCAATTCCAGCAACCGCTTGAGACGATTATTGCGATTGATGACCCGACGGTATAGATCGTTGAGGTCCGACGTTGCAAATCGGCCCCCATCCAGAGGTACCAGTGGCCGCAGCTCGGGGGGTAACACCGGCAGGACCGTCAACACCATCCATTCGGGCCGGTTGCCCGACTCCGCGAAACCTTCCAGCAATTTGATGCGTTTGGTAATGCGCTTAAGCTTGGTCTCCGAATGAGTGCTGTCCATTTCTTCACGAAGACGCACCAATTCCGCCGCCAGATCGATGGATTTGAGGAGCTCATAAACGGCTTCAGCCCCCATATGGGCCAGAAATTCGTCACCGTATTCTTCCACCGCGGCGAGAAACTGGTCTTCAGTCAGCAATTGGCCCCGTTCCAGTAGCGTCAGGCCCGGCTCAATGACCACATAGGCTTCAAAATAAAGAATGCGTTCCAAATCACGCAGCGTCATATCCAACATCAAGCCGATACGGGAAGGCAACGACTTGAGAAACCAGATGTGGGCGACCGGACTGGCCAGTTCGACATGACCCATGCGCTCGCGCCGCACCTTGGCCAGAGTGACCTCGGTCCCGCACTTTTCACAGACCACACCACGGTGCTTCATGCGTTTGTACTTGCCACATAGACACTCGTAGTCCTTTACCGGGCCAAAAATCGCCGCACAGAACAAACCATCCCGCTCCGGCTTGAAGGTCCGGTAATTGATGGTCTCCGGCTTCTTGACCTCGCCGTAGGACCACGAACGGATCAATTCGGGCGAGGACAGACCAATCTTGATGGCATCGAAGTCCAGCGGCTGGCGCTGCTGATTGAATAGATTCAGAAGGTCTTTCATGTTTCAGTCTCCCATACCGATGCCGATCATTTGTGCTCTACAAGCTCAATGTGGATGGCTAGGGAACGAATCTCCTTCACCAGCACATTGAACGATTCGGGCATGCCAGCGGACATCTGGTGATCGCCATCGACAATGCTCTTATACATTTGATTGCGGCCCTGCACATCGTCGGATTTGACGGTAAGCATTTCCTGTAATGTGTAGGCAGCGCCGTACGCCTCAAGCGCCCATACTTCCATTTCGCCGAAGCGCTGCCCGCCAAATTGAGCCTTACCACCCAATGGCTGTTGCGTAACCAGCGAATACGGCCCGGTTGAACGCGCATGCATCTTGTCATCAACCAGATGGTTGAGCTTGAGCATGTGCATATAACCCACCGTTACCGGACGATCGAAGCTATCGCCAGTGCGCCCGTCAAACAAGGTGGTCTGCCCGGATTCTGGTAACCCGGCAAGACGTAACATACTCTTGATCTCCGATTCGAATGCCCCATCGAACACCGGGGTAGCCATAGGTACCCCACTGCGTAAATTTCTCGCCAGGGTCAAGATCTCCACATCCTCGAATTGATCAAGTTCTACGCGTACCCCATGCTGTTTACGGTCATGGTTATAAACCTGATCGAGGAATTTACGGATCTTCACAGTTTTTTCATTGGCATCAAGTAACTCGGCAATGCGATGACCCAAACCACGTGCCGCCCAGCCCAAATGAGTTTCCAGGATCTGGCCGATATTCATTCGGGAAGGCACACCCAGTGGATTCAAAACAATATCTATGGGCGTACCATCAGCCATGTAGGGCATATCCTCTACCGGTACGATCATCGAGACGACACCCTTGTTACCGTGACGACCTGCCATCTTGTCTCCCGGTTGGATACGTCGTTTGACGGCAAGATAGACCTTGACCATCTTCAATACGCCGGGAGCCAGATCGTCACCCTGGATCAGCTTTTGCTGTTTTTCCTTGAAGCGCTTTTCGAAAGACTCTTTGTGAACCTTCAGCTGCTCTGCGGCACGCTCTATGAACTCGGCAGCATCTTCGTCCTGGGGCTGAACTTTGAACCAGTCATCTTTCTTCAACCCGTCCAAATAGGCATCCGTAATGGTCGCATTGCGCTGGAGTCCCTGCGGGCCACTGTTGGCAGGCTTGCCGACTAATTGCTGACGCATGCGATTGTAAATGGCCCCTTCCAAGATGCGAAACTGGTCATCCAGATCGTTGCGAATGCGCTGGGTTTCGTCTGCTTCGATAGACCGCGCGCGCTTGTCCTTTTCCACCCCATCGCGGGTGAACACTTGGACGTCGATGACAATGCCATCCATACCAGGTGGTACCCGCAGTGAGGAATCCTTCACATCGGAGGCCTTCTCGCCAAAGATGGCCCGCAACAGCTTTTCTTCGGGCGTCAGTTGGCTTTCACCCTTAGGGGTGACTTTGCCAACAAGTATGTCGCCCGCATTGACTTCCGCACCAATGAAGACGATACCTGACTCATCCAGTCGGGTCAGGGCCTGCTCACCCACATTCGGAATATCGGCACTGATCTCTTCAGAGCCGAGTTTGGTATCCCTAGCCATGCAAGTCAGCTCCTCGATATGGATCGAAGTATAGCGATCTTCCTGCAGAACTCGTTCGGAGATGAGAATGGAATCTTCAAAGTTATAGCCGTTCCAGGGCATGAACGCGACCAGCATATTTTGCCCAAGAGCCAGTTCACCGAGATCGGTCGAGGAGCCGTCGGCAAGTGTGTCGGCCTTGACCACTACCTCACCAACCTTGACCAGCGGTCGCTGATTGAGGTTGGTATTCTGATTTGACCGCGTATATTTGGTGAGGTTATAAATGTCGACACCGGCATCATCGCCACCAATCTCGGCCTCGTTGACCCGAACCACGATGCGCGCCGCATCAACCTGGTCAATAGTTCCACCACGCCGCGCACTGACAGTCACCCCGGAATCCCGGGCAACCACGCGTTCAATTCCCGTACCGACCAGTGGTTTTTCGCTACGCAGGGTCGGAACAGCCTGACGCTGCATGTTGGAACCCATCAAGGCCCGATTGGCATCATCATGCTCAAGAAACGGTATCAGTGCCGCGGCAACCGAAACCGTCTGCATCGGCGCGACATCCATGTATTGGATTTCAGAGGCGGAACGCAGTTCGGACTCACCTCGCAAACGACAACTAACGAAGTCTTCAGTGAAACGGCCGCTCTTGTCCAAAGGAGCATTGGCCTGGGCAATGACAAAATCACCTTCCTCGATCGCTGACAAATAATCAACTTCGTCGGCGACCTTGCCATTGACAACACGACGATAGGGCGTCTCGAGAAACCCGTAATCATTGGTCCGCGCATACACCGCCAATGAATTGATCAGGCCGATATTCGGACCTTCAGGTGTCTCGATGGGACATAAGCGCCCATAATGAGTCGGATGAACGTCACGTACTTCGAAACCCGCGCGTTCACGGGTCAACCCACCGGGCCCGAGTGCCGAGACCCTACGCTTGTGAGTAATTTCACTAAGCGGATTGTTCTGATCCATGAACTGACTCAGCTGGGAAGAACCGAAAAATTCCTTGATTGCCGCCGCAACCGGGCGGGCATTGATCAGATCCTGAGGACCTAGGTTTTCCGATTCAGCCAGGGATAAGCGTTCACGCACCGCACGTTCGACCCGGACAACTCCAACCCGAAAGGCATTTTCAGCCATCTCACCGACCGAGCGAACCCGGCGATTGCCAAGGTGATCGATATCGTCCACGGTACCGTGCCCGTTACGAATATCGATAAGCGTACTGACGACATCAATGATGTCGGAGGTTTGGCCTTGACTCTCGACCAGTTTCTTGGCGGCTTCACCTTTAGCCATGCCAAAATATTTCCAGTCATAGAGAACTTCCGGACCGACCCGCTCTTTACGACCCACCCGGCGGTTGAACTTCATGCGGCCTACGGTGGACAGCGCATAGCGCTCGAAAGTGAAGAACAGATTGAAAAACAGGTTCTGCGCCGCATCTTTTGTGGGCGGCTCGCCCGGACGCATCATCCGATAGATTTCGACCAGCGCATCAAGTTGCGTCTGGGTTGGATCGGCGCGCATCGTCAATGAGATGAACGGGCCGCGGTCGAGGTCATTCACGAACAGAGTCGGCACTTGATCGACCCCGGCCTCACGAAAAGCCTGCAGATGCTCAATCGTCAATTCATCATTAGCAGAAGCCAGCAACTCACCGGTCTCGGTATTGATGACATCGGTGGCCAGACTCCGGCCAATGAGGTATTCATCGGGAACTTCCAAACGTTCCAGACCAACCTTAGCCAGTTGCCGTACATGACGCTGGGTGATGCGCTTCTCCGCGGCAACCAACACCTCATCATTGACCACAATATCAAAATTGAGGGTCTCACCTCGCAAACGTTCGGGAACCAGATCCAGCTGGGCGCCTTCCTCTTTGTTGAGATGAAAGACGTTGTGCTCAAAAAACATCTCCAGCATGTCTTCGTTGCAGTAACCCAAAGCCCGCAGCAACACCGTAACCGGCAATTTTCGACGTCGATCGATACGGCAATACAGGAGATCCTTGGGGTCAAACTCGAAATCCAGCCACGACCCACGATACGGGATAATCCGCGCCGAGTAGAGCAATTTTCCCGAACTGTGGGTCTTGCCCCGATCGTGGTCGAAAAACACCCCAGGAGAGCGATGCAACTGGGAGACAATGACCCGTTCCGTACCATTGATAATGAAGGTACCGGTCGCGGTCATCAGTGGCAGCTCACCCATGTAGACATCCTGTTCCTTGATGAGCTTGACCACTTTTTTTGATGCCGGACTGTCTTTATCATAGATCACCAGCCTGACTTTCACCCGCAAAGGTGCGGCAAAGGTCATACCCCGGCGGCTGCATTCATATTCATCGAAAGCCGGCACACCAAGCCGGTAATCAACGTATTTGAGCTCAGCATTACCAGAATAACTTGAAATGGGAAATACTGATCGCAGCGCGGCGTGAAGACCTTTCTCCACCCGCTTTGCGGGTGGCCGGTCAGCCTGCAGAAACTTCCGATACGATTCGGTCTGCGTCAGCAGGAGGTTGGGTACATCCAATACCGTAGGACGCTTACCAAAATCCTTACGAATGCGTTTTTTCTCGGTATACGAGTAGGAGATCATCGTGGTTTCACCTTAGGCCCAGCAGCGGATTTAATAATGAATAGTCCATTGCAGCTCCAAGAAAATTGACGACACACGGCAATGAGACATTCACGGCTACAGAACTTCTTTTCTTCAACGGTGAAAGGCCGGGGACGATTGCCCCCAGCCTGGGTTCACCTAGGCAAGCCGACAAAGCAAGGTACTGCTTAAGTCAGCTCGACGGTTGCACCAGCAGCTTCGAGAGTTTTCTTGATCTTCTCGGCTTCATCCTTGGCAATGTCTTCCTTGATTTCCTTCGGCGCTGACTCGACCACTTCCTTGGCTTCTTTCAAGCCAAGACCCGTAAGCGCGCGAACCGCCTTGATGACTTCGACTTTCTTCTCGCCATATGATTTGAGAATAACTGTAAATTCGGTCTTCTCCTCGGCGACGGCGGGACCCACGTCCGGGGCGGCAGCCATAGCAACCGGGGCCGCTGCAGACACGCCGAATTTATCTTCCATCGCCTTCACTAGCTCCATCACTTCCATGAGGGATTTGTCGGCGATGGCTTCTATGATTTCTTCGTTGCTGAGAGACATGATTCAGAATTCCTGGAAAAACGGTTTGGGTTATGTACTCGAACCGAACTGGTAAGCCAATCAGGCCGCCTGTTTTTGCCGACCCACCGCATGGGTGACCCGGGCAAGCTGCGATGCCGGTTCCGCCAACAGACGGGCCAGCATGATGGCCGGCTGAGACAGTACGTTGAGCAGCATAGACAAGGCCTGCTCCTGGGTCGGCAACGCCGCCAACACTTCCACATGGGAAGCTGGATACGCTTTGCCACCGACCACGACCAGACGCGGCTTGAAATGGGTATTCGCCTTGGCAAATTCCTTGACCAGTCGTCCGGCGGCACCGGGCTCTTCGAGTGAAAAGACATACATGAGCGGGCCTGAAAACTGGTTTTCCGCACACGCATAATCCGTACCCACTACAGCACGTCGAATCAGCGTGTTCTTGGCAACCTTCAGGAACACGCCATTGTGCCGAGCCTGCTTGCGCAACTCGGTGAGTTGCTCAACAGTCAGACCGATGTACTCGACGGCGACCAACGAATGTGCCTTAGCGGCCACGTTCGCCAGATCGGCAACAAGCTCTTTCTTTTGTGTAAGATTGAGCGGCATTGCTATCTCCGATCCGGGCCGGTGCGAATCCTGCGCACTCCACCCTTGCGATGACGGTATCGTTCCTTCGACTCCGTTGACGCCGAATGGCGTCGTACTGGTGACCGTCCAGGAATCCTGATACGGGCAACACCATCTACGCAGGCCGAGCCATTACCCAATTACACCATTGAGCACGCCATCTTTTACAAGAAAACGGGCTCGCAGATACCTGCGGTCTTTGACGGCTTCACCGGCTGTATAGCAACCGGATCACCCTCAAAACGGCTCCCCCACCCAGCAGGTGGGAAGATCCGATTTACTTGCCGACAGCCAACGTCGATGCGTCCACAATCACACCGAGACCCATGGTGCTGGATACCGAGATTTTCTGTAGATACTGACCTTTAGCGGATGCCGGCTTGAGCTTCATCAACTCAGAAACCAACATGTTGATATTGTCCTTGAGTGCCGCAACTTCGAAATCTACCTTGCCGACCGTGCAGTGAACGATGCCACCCTTGTCATTCCGGAACTTCACCTGTCCCGCTTTGGCATTCTTCACCGCCGTTACCACATCAACCGAAACTGAGCCGTCTTTGGGATTCGGCATCAATCCGCGAGGCCCTAGCAACTGACCGAGCTTACCTACCACGCGCATGGCATCCGGCGAAGCGATAACCCGACCGAAATTGAGATCACCGGCCCGTAGCTGCTCCGCCAGATCTTCCATACCTACGGCATCGGCGCCGGCCGCCTTGGCGGCATCTGCTTTTTCACCCGGCGGGCAAAAGACGGCCACCCTAATGGTCTTGCCGGTACCGTGGGGCAGCAGCGATGATCCGCGCACGCCCTGATCCGATTTCTTCGCATCGATACCCAACCTGACCGAGACATCAACCGACTCTACAAATTTCGCTTTGGCATTGTCCTTGACAATCTGCAAGGCCTGCTCAATCGCATACGACTTGCCGGGTTCGACCGCGTCCTGCATTAACTTGTAACGCTTGCTGAGATGCGCCATGGATCAGTCCTCCTCCGTACGCACACCCATACTGCGAGCACTGCCCGCAATGGTGCGTACCGCCGCATTCATGTCCGCTGCGGTCAAATCAGATAACTTAGTGGTAGCGATCTCTTCAAGCTGTTGACGAGTCAGCACTTTACCCACCTTATCGGCATTGGGCCGCTTGGATCCCGCACTGACCCCAGCGGCCTTCTTGATCAGGATGCTGGCCGGGGGTGTCTTGGTGATGAATGTAAAGCTGCGATCGGAATAGGCCGTAATGACTACGGGGATAGGAATGCCCGGCTCCATTTTCTGGGTGGCGACATTGAACGCCTTACAAAATTCCATGATATTCAGGCCACGCTGACCCAGCGCAGGCCCAACGGGAGGCGACGGATTGGCCTGCCCCGCTTTGACCTGCAATTTGATGTACCCAGTAACTTTTTTTGCCATAATACTCTCCGGGTGTTAACGCTTGTAACAGCTCCCCATCGGACCGGGGTGACGTAAACCCCGACTTGACTCAATGCTCATCCCTGTACGAATACCCCGAACTCCTGATCGGTGAACTGATCATTATACACCAAATAAAATATTCAGGCTTTCATTACCTGACTGAACTCTAACTCGACCGGGGTCGAACGCCCAAAAATCAGCACGGCAACCCGCAACCGACTCTTATCGTAGTTGACCTCCTCAACCACCCCGTTGAAGTCTTTGAAGGGTCCTTCGGACACCCGAACCATCTCACCCGCTTCGAACAGTACCTTAGGACGAGGCTTTTCAATGCCGTCCTGAACCCGCTGCAATATGGCTTCAGCCTCCTGATCCTTGATCGGTAGGGGGCGAACCGAGGTACCACCGATAAAACCGAGTACTTTCGGCGTTTCTTTAACCAGGTGCCAACACTCATCATCAATCTTGATCGCCTTACTCTCCTCAGAAACCTCGATCTGCACCAGTACATAGCCGGGGAAGAATTTGCGCTCACTCCGCCGCTTCTGCCCTCCACGCATCTCGAGCACTTCTTCGGTTGGAACCAAAACATCTCCGAACTTCTCCTCCATGCCGGCTCGATGGATGCGTTCATGCAAAGATTTTTTGACCGCATTTTCGTAGCCTGAATAGGCATGGACGACATACCAGCGCTTACTCATGCCCTACTCCTCATTAGCCAACTTTCAGCAACCAGTCAAGAATGATCTTCTTCAGTACGAAATCGATCAACCCCAGCAAGGCCGCGATGATTACCACGGCAATCGCAACAACGATCGTAGTGCGCAACACGGTATCGCGTCCCGGCCACACGACCTTGCGCATTTCGAACTGTGACTCGTGCACATAGGATCGCACCATGCGACCGAACTCGGTAAATGCCGCAATACCGGCAGCAATCAGAATGGCCGCCAGTACGCCCATGACGCGTAAAGACTGCGCCACCTGCATAAAATAATAATATCCACCTATCCCTACCAACAGCACCAACGCCGCCAAGACGAGCTTGCCCGTGTCGAAGGTACTTTTACTGCCTGAATTTCGTTCCGCTTTCGTGCTCATGCGCCCCATTACCTAGTCCACACTGACAAGTCTGATCCATGCTGGCACGCCAGGAGGGAATCGAACCCCCAACCTGCGGTTTTGGAGACCGCTGCTCTGCCAATTGAGCTACTGGCGTACGTGCTTGCACCTCTTGACAGCTCGGGCAGGTCTGGCGACCCGCCCATATCTGCTTAGGCTTCATGTGAACCATCTGTTCGCATGAAGAACGACGACTTAATTATCTGTTACTCGAAAATCTTAGCGACCACACCGGCCCCGACCGTACGGCCTCCTTCGCGAATCGCGAAGCGCAGCCCTTCTTCCATGGCAATCGGGGCAATCAACGTCACCACGATCTTGATGTTGTCACCCGGCATCACCATCTCCACTCCTTCCGGTAACTCTACCGCCCCGGTCAC
>VAOZ01131759.1_pt1 | contig 10868 bp, 9 predicted proteins | sample 3394041 | NCBI WGS metagenome assembly VAOZ01 (sample SAMN08290431, study PRJNA428436) | hydrothermal vent metagenome | isolation source: Deep-sea hydrothermal vent chimney | place: Indian Ocean: Southwest Indian Ridge
AAGAACTTAAAGGCCCCGGGAAGCAACTTCCCGGGGTACCCCATGAGGTGAGTCATGCGCTGGGAACGTTGGACCCCGTTACTTTTGGTATTACCCTCAGTTATTCTGGTGGCCGTATTTGTCTATGGGTTCATCGGGTGGACTGGCTGGTTGTCCTTGACTAATATGAACAATTTGCGTGTACCGAACCTACACTTCGTGGGGTTGGAGAATTACATTCAGCTTTTTCATACCCCTCGCTTCATAATTGATCTTAAAAATAACCTGACCTTTATCCTGATTTTCATACCCGGCAGTCTGCTAGTCGGCCTGGGGGGCGCACTGCTGATCAATAGCAACGTTCGCTTTGAAGGTATATGGCGTACGGTCTACCTCATGCCCATGGCGGTTTCCTTCATTGTGACCGGAGTGTTATGGCGCTGGCTGATGAACCCCAGTAGTGGACTCAACCTTCTGTTTGGGGCGCTGCATCTTGGTTTTCTCAAGAATGGTTGGTACACCGATCCTTCCATCGGGATTAAGGCGGTGGCGCTTGCCGCAGTTTGGCAGATGTCAGGTTATGCTATGGCTCTTTATCTGGCGGGTATGCGGGCCATCCCTAGAGAGCTATACGAAGCGGCACAGATTGACGGAGCTAGTGCCTGGCAAGTGTTCCGTTACGTGACTTTCCCGCTCCTGACCCCCATTACTCTGACTGCGGTAATCCTTTTGGGCAATATATCCCTCAAGATCTTTGACTTGGTCGTAGCCATGGTTGGTATGGGCGGAGGCCCAGGATTCAGCTCGGATGTGCCGGCTACCTTTATGTTCCAGACCACCTTCCAGTCCAACCGTTTGGCCAGCGGCTCTGCCATAGCTATCGTACTATTGGTATTCGTTTCATTTCTAGTAGTGCCGTATCTGTATTGGAGTCTCCGGCGGGAGGTGCGGGGATGAAACGTGTACTCATCTATTCAGGCCTTGTTGCACTGGCTGTATTTTATATGGTGCCAATCTATGTCTTGCTGGTTACCAGCCTGAAGAGTTACAGTGAGGTCAACCTAGCTACCATGTGGCAGCTGCCACAACACCTTTCGCTAGCGAGTTTTGTAAGCGCCTGGTCCGGAAACGCACAGACAGCGGTTCAGGGTCTGGGACGTAATTTTATGGCTTCTATTTACTTGGTGGTACCGGCTGTGACTATCTCGGTGTTGCTGGGCTCACTGAATGGATATGTGCTGGCGCGGTGGCGTTTTCGGGGCAGTGAGGCCATTTTCTTCTTCTTGCTCCTGGGTATGTTTATTCCCTATCAAAGTGTCTTGATACCCCTGGTCAAAGTATTGGGAATGATGGGTCTGTACGGTGGTATACCTGGCTTGATTCTGGCCCATGTGGTATATGGTCTGCCCATCACTACACTGATCTTTCGCAACTACTATGCGCAGCTGCCTCAAGAGCTGGTGGAGGCGGCCCGTATTGACGGAGCGAGTGTGATCGGTGTGTATCGACGAATCATACTGCCGCTCTCGGCGCCGGGCACGGTGGTTGCGGTAATATGGCAGTTTACTCAGGTATGGAACGATTTTCTTTTTGGTGTGGTATTGGTGGGCGATCCAAGATTCCAGCCGATCACCGTAGCGCTCAACAACTTGGCCGGAAGTTTTATCGTGCAGTGGAACGTACAGATGGCCGGTGCATTGCTGGCCGCCCTGCCCACCTTGGTGATATACATTGTCATGGGGCGTTACTTCATGAAAGGGTTGCTGGCTGGTTCCGTCAAGGGCTGAACCACCTTATTCAGTGCGAAACGGTAGTTTCGGCTTCCTTAGGTTCTTCCTCATTGGGTTGCTCGGGTGCATCTTCAGGCTCGAGCACCGTATCGCGTAGCAACGAACGCAGGGGAGAACTACGCCGTTTGACTACTACCACGCCTACCGGAGAGCGCCGAGCGATCTGCTCAGTGACATTGCCCATCAGGAAGTTGCGGAAGAGCGATTCGGCGGTGGCTCCCAGTACTACCAGGTCATACTGCCGGGCACGGCTGAGCACTGCGTTCACCACGTTACTATCCTCCACCGTTTTGAGCTCGATATAGGGGAAGTCGCTGCCTTCTCGAATACGATTCAGCGTTTTACTCGCCCGAATCTTGCCATGTTGCCCGGAGCCCACTGGAAGTATCTTCAAGAGGACTACGCGCGCAGGTCTATCGGGCTGACCCTTGGCCAGATCCACAGCTACACGTAGCGCAAGACGGCTGTTCGGACCTCCGGCCACCGGCACCAAGATCCTACGCAACACGGTAGGCTCGCGCATACGAACTACCGCCAGGTCTGCCGGTGGATTGGCGATTAATACGTCAATCACTGAGCCGAAGGCGCTATGCCGCGACCGTGTGAAGCCGGGCCAGCCCAGGACCAGCAGATCAGAGGCATTTTCTATAGCGGTCTTGCGGATGGCTTCTGAGACTGCGCGGCCGACTCGGATGATTACATGCACCGGTACCTCAAGTTCGCCGGCAGCTTCGATTTCCTGCTCGAGCACTTGCCTGCCGTATCTGGCAAAGCGTAGCCCTTCCTTGAGGTCGAGTTGCCTGGGTATGCGGACTACGTGCAGCGCCAGCAGTTCTCCACCGCGAGCTTGGGCCAGTGCGGCACCAACCGGTCCCAGCACCTGCGCCTCCTGTGGTGTGCGCGCAGGCACCAGCACCGAGTAGGCACGACTGACGAATACCTCCTCGTGTAGTACTTCTTTGGGTTGCTCGCGAGCCTCGACCTTGGATGAATAAAAAGCGTACACTAGGCCACCCACGCCAATCCATAGAATGGCCATGATTCCAGCCGCGGGGCTGTAGATGATCTGGTAGATAGCGATAGCTAGGTTGAAAAAGATGGCGATGACCGCCAAGTACGGTTGATATGGGGAGCGGAAGGGTCTTTTTGCGCCGGAGTTAGTGCGTCTGAGCCGCAAAAGCGCCAGGTTAACCTGCACAAACATCAACAGGAAGAGGATACTGGCTGCGGAGGCGGCCTGCGCAAGCGGTAAGAGCCAGCCAGCCAGGAGCATTAGGCTACCGGAGATGATCACTGCCCAGGTGGGAGTATGTAGCACCGGATGAACCCGAGCGAGCCCTTCAGGCAGCTGATCGTTTCTAGCCATGGCAAAAGAAACGCGTGAGGCCGAATAGGTAGTGGCATTCAACGCCGACATGGTTGCTACCAAGCCGCTAATGAGCAGCACCATCCCGCCTATACCCCAGGGAAATACTTGCTGGGCGACTTCAACGATCGCCAGCACTTTCTCGCTTCCTAGGTAAGCGCTGGGGGTCATGCCGGCTGGCGGGTGCACCGCGCCTATGGAGATGATCGCGACCAACACGTAGACCACCACGGTGATGCCGATTGATAGAAAGATGGCCTTGGGAATATTGCGGCCTGGGTTGATGACCTCCTCGCCCGATTGGGCGATAATCTCATAGCCTTCGAAGGCTATAAAGGTGAGTCCCATGGCTGCCAGTACACCGGTGACACCATGTGGCAGCATATTGCTCAGGAAACGCAGGGAGATATTAGGCGTGCCGATCATGGCCGCCAGGCCGAAGAGTACCAAGAGGGCCAGAATCAATAACTTGGCTATGGTAATCACATTGCCGGTGCTGACCGCCTCTGAGGTGCCGCGAAAGTTGAGCGCAGTGAAAAGTGCTACCACCAGCGACATGAAGCCGAGTGCCAGCCAATGTGTGGAGATGCCCGAACCCAGAGCGGATTGCCAGAGCTCGGCGGCAAAATGACCGAAGGTTATCGCGTAGAGGGCACCCGCGGTCACATAGGCGAACCAGCCCATCCAGCCGGACATAAATCCGCCCAGACCACCCAGAGCCTCGCGTACCCAGATATAACCACCCCCAGCCCTGGGGAAAGCCGAGCTAAGTTCAGCATAGGCCAATGCGGTTAATAAGGTGAGCAGGCCGTTGAGCATGAAAACCAGGATCATAGCCGGGCCGGCCACCCCGGCGGCGATGCCTGTCAGCGCGAAGATACCCGCACCGATCATTCCACCGATACCGATCATGGTCACGGAGAAGAGTCCCATATTGCGGCTGAGCGTAACCGCGGCGCCGTTATTGTGCGCGGGGGTCCCGGACATATCGCGGTCAGTATACGACTAGTTCTCTGATACGCAAGAGGCAAGGCAGTGTAGCCAGCGACGAAAACACGATAAACACCTAAGGAAACCTTCCCAAGGGCACCAGGACAGAGAGCAAGTTTAGTCCCTTCACCGTAACCTATCGGTAAACGTGTTCCCGGTAGTGGCGGGCTCCTACAATAGAGACATGCAGACTATTCGCTTACTGATCGCTGATGACCATACCCTGTTTCGCCAGGGGCTGAAGACCCTGCTTTCGGCTGAGCCGGATTTCCGCGTTATTGGGGAGGCCGCAGGTGGGCGTGAATCGCTGCGTGTAGCTTTGGAGACGTACCCCGATGTAGTTCTAATGGATATACAGATGCCCGGCCTGGACGGCGTACAAGCCACTAGGGAGATTCTCAGCAAACAGCCTGAAATAGGTGTGATCATGCTCACTATGTACCGTCAGGACGCCTATGTTTTTGAGGCTGTCAAGGCCGGTGCGCGTGGATACCTCCTGAAGGACGTAGATGCCAGTGTGTTGATAGACGCGATTCGCCGCGTATACCAGGGCGAGGTTTTACTCGATGCTGAGCTGGCTGAGCAGATTATCCGGGACTTCAAGGCCAAGCGGGAAATTCCCCCTACCAGCCGCCATGTCGAGTTGACCGAGCGTGAGGTGCAGATCCTGCGATTGCTGGCGCAAGGTACTACCAATCAGGAGATCGCCGACGAGTTGAGTATTTCCGAGAAGACGGTACGTAATAGGCTGTCCGACATTTTTCATAAACTTCACCTGAACAACCGGATCCAGGCTGCCCTATATACCATCCGTGAGGGCTTGGCAGATATGGAGGAGTAGACCCCTGTGGATTTATTGGATTTTCACAAACGTTTTGCGGCGGTGGCGGGTGATAAAGCCAGAGCGGAGTATCTGCTTGCACACTTCAGGAATCAAAGCTTAAGTGCCAAGAATGACGCGGTTGGTAACGTCTGGTTGGGCGAGGGCGATCTAGTGTTGGCCGCGCACATGGATACTGTACTTGTGCCACATCCGTCCATAAGACAGCACGGGCGCCTTGGCGGCCCGGCGGTGAGCGACAACTCCGCCGGCGTGGCGGTGTTGGCTATTCTGGCCGAAGAGCAAACGCCCGGGGTGATTTTTGCCTTCACGGTGGGTGAGGAGGGCACCGGTAATCTACGCGGTGCACGAGCCCTAGTCGAGGAGACCAGCCCCCGGGCCTTTGTAGCTGTGGATGGTTACCTGGGTAACTTGGTCGACCGGGCGTTAGGTTCGGTTCGTTACAATGTGACATTTAAAGGCGTTGGAGGTCACTCCTGGGGGGACCGGGGTACACCTAGTGCTACGCATGCCTTGGGAGTCAGCGTGGACCACCTGTACGCGCTCGAGCTGCCTGTCCAGGCATCCTTGAATGTGGGCCGTGTGTGGGGTGGAAGCGCGGTTAATATGGTGGCTGCCGAAGCCGGGCTGTCTCTGGACCTGCGGGCTGGCCAGCCGGATGCGCTCGAGCGGCTTGAGAATCAGGCGCGGGAATCCATGATGGCCTCGGCGCAGTCTGTAGGCGTGAAGTTAGAGTTGGAGCTCTTGGGACGGCGGCCGGCTGGCGGTAGGCCGGACTTCGCATTGGTGAACGCCGCACAGGCGGCCCTTGAAGCGGAGGGGATTCAGCCGCGACGGGAAGCGGGTTCGACCGATGCAGCAGCCGCTGTGGAAAGGGGTATTCCAGCTATTGCCCTGGGTGTGTACCTCGGTGGCGGCGCGCATAGCGAGGAGGAATGGGTTGAGCAGAACTCACTCTTGGTAGGGCTTCGGGTATTGCGGCGGTTCCTGGCCGGCTACCTCGGAGGAGTCCGTGGCTGAGCCTCGGTTCACCGACGGAATCTACTATGTGGTTAGAGGAGATCTGGAAGGGAAAGAGGCTCTAGCTGCTGTGATGTTGCCCCAGGGTCAGGCCTGCTATGCCTTCACGCAGGCCGAGGGTGCGAGAGTGTTGGCTGCGGCACAAGGCGGTGAGGTCCGTTGGCATTCACGAGTGGAGGAGGTGCTGGCCGGATTGCCCGATGAACTGGTTGGCCTTCTGGTGGACTATGACCCTGTGCTCCGCGAAGGCTTCCTGCTGCGGGCCAACGAGTTCCTCGGTCTATAGAGAAAGGTGTTAGGATATAGCTCCATGCGGATTGGCGTGCTGGACACCTGGCTGCACCAAAGATATCTATTTTTCTGGGATGCTTTCCTAAGCGGCTTGGGTATGGAGATAGTTACACCACAGGTAGAGGCGGCGGAAGCGCTCTCGCGCTTGGAGACCGAGGCTGGGGAGCTTCCCAGGGCGGCGCGGCTGGTGATCGCACGGGTGCTTGAGCTTATGCGGCGCGGGGTGGACTACCTGCTACTGCCCGATATTCAGTTGGGTGCTGAGAGTGAGCGTGGTGCCGGACGTTGTGGTTTTACCGCCGATTTAAAACAGGCCCTACTGGAGACATTGGGTGAGCTGCCACCGGTGCTTCTGGTGCCCTCTGAGCTAGACGAGCATACACCTGGACTGGCGGCCTCTCACGGATTACAGCTAACCAATAACCCTGCTGCAGTGCACTTAACGCTGGTGCGCGTCAATTACCTATTGTCTGCTAGGGAATCGCGGCGTGTACCTCGGCCCTCTGTGCCAGCAGTGGGCTTGGTGGGCGAACCGCAGCTGGTTGAGGACCAACGGCTTTATCCTGAGCTGATTGCCGCTCTGCATACTGCTGGTCTTACACCTATTACCGCCGAACTACCCCCCGCGCGGGTGCGGGCTGAAGGTTTGCATTTTGGCCTACGCGTCGACCTGCCTACTGACTTGGAACTGGTAGGGAGTGCTGGCTACTTAGAACGGCGTGGGTACGTCGGATCACTGGTCTTATTGGCCGATCCGGCCTGTCGACCAGTGGAGAATCTGATTGGCAGACTAAAAGCCCGCCTCCATAAGCCAGCCCGGATCTGGCGTTTGGGGACCGATCCCACTGCCCTGGTGACATCTCTGATAGATATACCTTGAAGAGCGTACTAGACTGCATTGGGTCCCGGGATAGGATGATAAGATGCCCCTGGTGAGTACTGACCGGTCAGTCTCGGCGCTCTGGCGTGATTTGTGGCCCTATCTGCGGCCTTATCGGCTGCGTCTGATCGTGGGTCTGAGCATAGGCTTGGTCTCGGTGATTATTGCGGTGGTGGCCCCGTATTTTTTGCGTAGGGCCATCAATACCATTCAGCAAGGAGGGCACGAATACATTCTCGATGCGGTATGGATCGTGCTCTTAGCCGCGCTGTCCGGTGTGTTGAGCTATGTGCAGCGTCAGTTGGCTACAGGGGCGACAAGGGAATTCGAGTACGACCTAAGACGTGATCTCTTCCATAAGTTGCTGACGCTTGATGCCTATTACTATAGCAGGACCCGTGTCGGGGACCTGATGAACCGATTGAACACCGACCTCAGCGCGGTGCGTCTGTCGCTTGGGCAAGGGGTGAGTATGGGCTGGCGGGTAGGCCTGACGATCATCCTTGCGGCAGGTGCCATGTTCTTGACTAATTTCTGGCTGGCGGCGGCGGTAGTGCTTACCTTGATGCCGATCTTTTTTATCATGCGTTATTTGTTGGGAGTTATTGACCGGCGTTGGCGAGAGGCTCAAGAGGTTTTCGACCATATCTCGACCAGGGCCCAAGAGGGTTTTTCGGGTATCCGCGTGATCAGGGGCTTTGCCGCCGAGGATCGCGAGATTGGGGCTTTTCGCGCTCTCAACCAGTCTTATATCACCAAAAGCCTCTCGTTGGCTAAAGTCAAAGCTCCTTTGGGAGCGTTTATGTTTTTGCTCATGGGGTTGGCGCAACTGGTGGTGCTGGGTTACGGGGGCTACATGGTGATCGGCGGCGGTATGAGCTTGGGCGCTTTAGTGCAGTTCAATGCTTATCTGGGTATGCTGGGCTTTCCGATCATTGGCCTGGGGATGTTGCTGAGCTCTTTTCGGCAAGGACAGACCAGCTGGTTCAGGGTCAAGGAGATCTTTGAGGCTGAGCCGGTCATTCAAGAACCTCAAGAGATATTACAGCCGCCGGACTTGGAGCTTTCCGGCGAAGTGCGTTTTGAGGATGTCTGGCTTGAGCTGGGTGGACGACAGATCCTCAAGGGTCTGACCCTCTCGATTCCCGAAGGGGCTACACTGGGCATCACCGGTCGTACCGGCAGCGGCAAGACCCTCTTGATCAGCCTGATCCCCCGAATGCTGGATCCTGGTAGGGGGCGCGTTCTTTTGGGCGGACGAGACGTGCGCCGATTGCCCATCGCCACCGTGCGTGGGTTGGTGGGCATGGTACCCCAAGAGCCCTTCCTCTTTTCCGAGCACATTGCTGAGAATATCGACTTTGCGAGCGCGGAGGTCGATAGGGAACGGGTTAGCTGGGCTGCTACGTTAGCCGATTTGGATCGCGACATCGAGGCCTTTCCCGATGGTTACCACACTATGTTAGGTGAGCGGGGCGTGACCCTCTCCGGTGGGCAGCGGCAACGGACCGCATTGGCCAGAGCATTGGCCATGCGACCCAAGGTCCTGATCCTCGACGAGGCTATGAGCGCGGTAGACACCGAGACCGAGGACCGAATCCTCAGGGGTTTGCGTAGTCAACTGGGCAAGCAAACCACTATATTGGTGGCCCACCGTACCAGTACGTTGCGTCATGCCGACTGGATCATTGTGCTTGGGCATGGGGAGATCGTCGAGGAGGGTACCCATGAGATGCTGATCGGGGCGGGAGGATACTACGCGGAGCTCGAGCGCATCCAAAAGCTTTCGGCTGAGGTGGATTGATGCACGAGGAAGAGGCCTTCAGGAAATCCTTTGACCAACATTTAGCTAAGCAGATTCTTCGCTATACCCGCCCGTATCTGAAACCGCTAGGAATAGCGGTTTTTGCCCTTTTGGTCACTACGCTTACCACCAACTTATTCCCGGTTATCCTGGCTTATGCTATTAATGGCGCGTTGGTGCCCAAGAGCGAGGTGGCTCTCTTCGAGCGCTACCGGGTGCTGTGGCTAGCCCTCGGTGCGTTCGCCCTGGTGCGGATTGTTGGTTTTGTAGGGCGGTATGGGCAAGCCTACTTAATTGAATGGATCGGCCAACATATTCTTTTTGACATCCGCTCCGACATATTTTCTAAGATCCAGCGGCTACACATCGGTTTCTTCGACCGTACTCCGGTGGGCAGGTTACTCACCCGTATCACCTCGGACGTAGAGGCTGTCAATAACTTTGTAACCGGTGGCCTGGTTGGCCTCCTGTCCGACCTGTTCATGTTGGCGGGTATCGCTGTATTCATGCTGGTGATGGACTACCGGCTGGCGCTGGTAGTTTTTGCACTGGTGCCGCTGTCGCTTCTAGTAAGTGCCTGGATTCGCCTGCGTATGCGCGAGGCCTACCGGCGCATGCGTCTGCGGCTGGCTAGGGTGAATGCTACCTTGAACGAGAATCTCACCGGTGTGCAGACTACCCAGCTATTTGTGCAGGAGGTTCGTCAGGAAGACCGTTTTGATTACCTGAACGCCGGTTTGAAGGAAGCTTGGCTGGATATCATTCACTGGATGGCGCTTTTCTACCCTCTGGTCAGTGTGATTGGCGAGTTGGCGCTGGGTCTGCTGATCTGGTACGGTGGCGGCCAAGTGATTCAGCAGGCGGTGAGTATTGGCGTACTGGTGGCGTTCTTCGACTACGCCCGGCAGATGTTCCAACCGCTTCAGGACTTGGCCGATAAGTTTAATATTTTTCAGGGCGCCATGGCCTCAGCCGAGCGCATCTTCACCCTCTTAGATACGGAGGAGGAGATCCAGGACAAGCCGGATGCCTTGGCGGTAAAGCGTTTCGCCGGTGCGATTTCCTTCGAGGGAGTGTGGTTTGCTTACCTTCCGAAGGGTGTGAAGCCTCGGGACGTTGACTGGGTGCTACGGGATATTACCTTCCGCGTTAAGCCGGGTGAACGGGTGGCGTTGGTGGGAGCCACCGGGGCGGGTAAGACTAGTACTATCAGCTTGATTAGCCGCTTCTATGATGTACAACGGGGCCGGGTGACGATTGACGGCCATGACGTACGCGACTATCGCCAGCGTGACCTGCGCCGTTCGGTGGGTCTAGTGTTGCAAGATCCCTTCCTTTTCTCTGGAACGGTGGAGGATAACCTGCGACTTGGTGACACCAGCCTGACTGACGAGCGTGTGCGTGAGGTATGTGCTTTTGTGGGCGCGGCCGAGTTCATTGAGAAACTGCCCCAAGGATACCAGGCCGAGTTATTCGAACGTGGCGGCGGTCTTTCTACCGGCCAGAAGCAGCTTTTGGCTTTAGCGCGGGCCATTCTGCACAACCCTGATATCTTGCTGATTCTTGACGAGGCCACCTCTAACGTGGACTCGGAGACCGAGGCCGGGATCCAGGTGGCGCTGGAGCGTGTTATGGAGGGGCGAACTTCGCTGATTATTGCCCACCGGCTTTCTACAGTGAAATACGCCGATCGTATCCTGGTATTTCGCAGGGGACGCTTGGTGGAAGAGGGTAGTCATAGCGAGCTCCTCGAAAAAGGTGGCTACTACGCTAAGCTTTATGAACTGCAGTACGCCGGAATGGAGTGAGTGCTGTCATATATAGGTGCGGCAGTGCTCGTCAAGGCGGTGACTGAGCGGGAGAATTGTCGGGGGCAGGATCATTAAGTCCGGGGGTGGCCCGACTAG
>VAOZ01142314.1_pt1 | contig 10858 bp, 9 predicted proteins | sample 3394041 | NCBI WGS metagenome assembly VAOZ01 (sample SAMN08290431, study PRJNA428436) | hydrothermal vent metagenome | isolation source: Deep-sea hydrothermal vent chimney | place: Indian Ocean: Southwest Indian Ridge
ATGGAAAAATATCATATTATATTTTCAATGTAAATCAACCGGTTACATTAATTTTATGAAAATAAATTGTGCGGTTATACTTTTCGGCTAGGCTCTAGCTGAAGACAATCATATGATTCAAGAATTACATTCTGAGTTAATGAATCACTGGGGGTTTGAATTCGATATGGCATCAAATGGTATTGAGGCTGTTGAGTGCGCTCAAAGGAATGGCGAGAAATATGACTTGAGGAATCAAGCTGGCTGACCCCTTGATTCTAGGCTCTTAGGCTTTGAATGTTCGCCCAAGATCTTCGCCAGTTCCAAAATAATGTCGGAATACGTAAAATAGAGGTTGCCAGCGGCTGGTATCAATATAGTCAGATTCAGGTACTACGATGCCCTCGTGTGCATGGACTTTTGTTACTAAGATTTCTACTATAGAAAACGTTTCCGGGCGCTCATTGAACCATTCGCCACTGGATTCATGTGTGGCAATAACCTTTCCTTCTATCTGAATTGGGCATTCATTAATGCAGGGTGGCTTAACTGTTTCAGATGGGATAGGCATAAGACCACTCAGTACGAATTTATCTTTCACATATTCATACCCGATCTTAGCCTTATGCGGAGGCACCGGATTTCGACCCGTGGCACGTGCAATCTTTTCTACCGAAGGCCATAGTGGCGCGGATGGGAAATTGATTACACATTCCATTTCACGAAGTATATTTTCATGGCACTGGCTGGTGGAAGACATGCCGCATACGAATCTATTCCCGAGAGCCCAAGTGGATGACATCGGTGAAATATTAGCCGTACCGTCTTTATTGCATGTCGTAATAAGTGCTACTGGATTTCCGACATAGAGGACAGGTGGGTGTACCGCCTTACGTTTTATGTTGGCTACGGATTTATCGGTCATTTTATCTCTCCCAGGAAAATTGTGAGGTGCCCAATCTCGGTGCTGACCCGCGAGCACGATAGATGGTAGCAGGCTTGCCTGTGGATAGCTATCGCGCGCAGTCGAGTCAGCACCGAGGTTACACAAAGAGTCTTAAATCATTACCGGTAGGTATTGATGTAGGTTGCCGTCGTTACCGTGTGGCTGTCGGCATGCCGGATGGCACATTGCTGGATCAATTTGATCCGGAGCATCGGCCGACTGCATTCAGCGCATTTTGTTCACGTATTGAGAAGCAGGCCGCCAAGCGCGGATTATCCGTTAGCGTTGGGATGGAAGGCTATGGCGGCTGGGCTCGTCCGTTGGATGAGATGGTTCTGGCCAAAGGTTGGACGCTGCTCAATGTCAACGACCTGAAGCTGGCGAGATACAAGGAGATCTTTCCATCACCCGCCAAAACAGATGGCATTGATGCACGCAAAATTCTGGAGTTGATGCGTCTGCGTCCGTTATTGCCGCAGGCCAAGGCCATACTCAATGAAGTGATCCCCGCACCGCAGGTCAATCACGACATGAAGCTGCTGACCCGCAGGCGCAGGCAACTGGTGGAATGAGCGTGTGATTGGTTAATCGTATGTGCAGACTTACAGGCCATTGCACCGGGCCTGCTGGAGATTACGGGTAGCGTGATAACCAGTGGTTTCTTAACCTGAACTATTCATGAATCGCCGCCCAGTCCCTTGGGCCGCGCAGACATGAGTATAATCAGGACAAAGCCATAGATGATTAACGCATATTGGGTGCAATGGAATCAGGCAATCCAGCAAAACGCAGTACATCCCGTAATAACATCATCATCACAACGCCAAGAATAGGGCTCCTGATATTGCCCGATCCGCCGGGCAGCAGCAGGGAGACGATAAAAAATAGTCTCTTCCAGTCCGAACGAAGTCAGATCGATATAGGTCACATGGGAGGAAAACAGCCCGCCTGCGATGCCTGCGCATGCACCAGCAACCGTCAGTGCCGCAGTGACTTCAAAATAACGATGCTATCGCAAGAAATATCACCAGGGTCAGAAGAGCATAACCCGCATAGGTATTGATCCGGCCATGGTGCATGCGTGCCAGCGTATTCGCAATCCATTGCGCGGCGCCGGACAGAGGGTGTAGCACCAGGCGGTCAATCAGGTGGACTTCCTCCCGATCCCGCTGAATCGCGATTTGAAAATGCTCAGCGATATTTTCGTGTTTGTCCACGATGTCGGGACGCAGAATCGCCTCGAAAACAACCCTGACCGGCTGGGCGAACCCTGTCGCGGTATAGGTCATCTCCGGCAATAGATTCCGGACGCCGCCATCCCATCTGGGCCGCCGTTCGATCTTGCGATGCCGGGCAGCAAAAAACCAGACAAACCCCGCAGTTAATCCGAGCAGGCCAACAAGCATCACGAACATATACGAGGTGGACATGGCAAAGACCACGGGATTGGCCTTATGGCCGCGGAGCATGACGACCAGTCCACGGCCCGGTATGACATCGCTGCCGACCTGAGCGCCGATATCATGGGTATCGGCAATGAATCCTTGTGGCAATTCAGCGGCGGCAGCTTTTTTGTTGAAGAAAGGCGGGACAAGCGCATCGGTTGCGCTGGCGCCGGCAAGGGGTGCAACCGCCTGATCGATGACCGGAATCACATACGTCGGCAGTATGCCCAGCGTCAGGCAGGCAATCGCCAGGAATGCCATGGCAGCAAGGACCGGCTTGCGGGTTTCCCCGGCCCTGGATGCATCCACCGAACGCGGCATCCCCAAAAAGCCCATGGAGAAGGCCCGTACGAAGCAGGTGGCGGCCAGCCCTGCGGTGAGTGCGAGCAGCGCGCCCGCCACGACAAAGGCTATCTTGATAACAGGGGAGGCCAGTTCGACGCTGCGCAATAGCGACTGTAACGTCAGCCACTCGCTGACAAAGCCGTTGAATGGCGGCATTGCGGCAATGGACAACACACCGACGAGCATGAACAGAGCCGTCCAGGGAAGGTGTTTGATGAGCCCTCCCATGAGATCGAGGCTACGCGTACCCGCGGCGCCCTCCACCACGCTCGCACCCATAAACAGCAGGGTTTTGTACACCGAATGATTGAGTAGGTGATAGAGCGCGGCGATCAGGGCGATGGCCGCCGCAACCGGGGTTCCCTCCGCGAGAAAGAGCATACCGGCACCAAATGCCGTCGTGATGATACCGGCGTTTTCGATGGAACTGTGCGCCAGCATGGCCTTGAAGTCGTCATCAATGGTGGCGTACAGGATGCCGATCAGGGCGGTGAGCGCACCCATGATCAGTATAATAATTCCGGGGCCGATTTGCGTCACAGGCAGGAGATCGGCATTGATGCGGATGATGCCGTAGAGTGCGAGGTTCAGGGTCGCGCCGGCGATAAGCGGAATGCATGAAGGTGGCGCCGCGGCGTAGGCCCGGGCCACCCAGAAATTCAACGGAATCAACCCCGCCTTGACACCGAATCCAAAAAAGGAAAACAGGAAAACAGCCCATCGGATCCCTGTTCCGAGGTTGGCGCCATTTGTCTTGAGCGTGTCAAAGCCGGATCCGCCGGCATGTTGCGCCAATAGCAGAAAGGCGAGTAATACGGCGAGGGTGCCCGCCTCGCCGATGGTCAGCATCAGATATCCGGGCCGTTCTCCGTTGCTTGCGACCAGGAGATAAATCAGGATGGACATCAATTCCCATGCAAGGAGGAATAGAAAGGCATCGCCGGCGATGATCACGATGGGCAGGGTGGCGGACAAACCCAGAAACAATGCCGCCATGGTCTTCGGATGACGATCACGGGTTATCCAGCTGGCGGCAAACAAGGCTGCCGGCGCGGCGACCAGGCCGGTGACGGCCATGAAGAAGCCCGCCAGACGATCCGCGGAAACCGTCAGGGTTCCGATGCCGGGTACGGTCCACAACGAGGCGTGGAAGGATGTGCCGGAGGCTAGCGCATCAAGACCCGCCAGCAGCAATAACAGCGAGCCGACTCCACCAAAGCCGGCCAATACCCACGGGGTTTTCTCTTTTGGCCACCACAACGCCATGATGGCGCCCAACACATAAAGGCCGGGGGCGGCGGCGAGCAAGGTACCGAGAGCCATTATTGTCTCACGCTTTCCGCATGGCCGGCAGTGCCGTGAAGCTCGCCAGGAACGCACGCCGCATCCTTGCGTCCGGCGAGAACCAGCAGGCCGTGCAGGATGGCCAGCGGGGGCGGCGGACAACCGGGGATGTTCATATCGACGGGTAGCACATCGGCGATGCCCGCACCGGCCACGAAACTGGGGCCGAATACACCGCCGCTTACGGCGCAGGCGCCGATGGCCATGACGCGTTTGGGCGTGGGCATCGCATCGTAGGTCTTTTGCAAAGCCACCTTCATATGGTCAGTCACCGGACCGACCGCTAACAGAATATCCGCCTTGCGCGGCGTCGGCGTGATGAAGAAACCCAGTCGATGCATGTTGTAATATGGACTGTTAAGCAGCTTGATCTCGTTGAGACAGGCGCCACAGTCGCCCGCATCAATGACGCGAATATACACGGCGTGCTGAAAGGCCCTGGGAACATACGCCGCATCGTCACGGATGGTGGCCCATTCGAATCCCTTCTCCCACGGCATCGGTTTCGCCACGTCGCGGAGGCAGCGAAAACAATGAATACAGCGCCCGCGTTCCACCATCACCCGGCCATCAGCCTCGCGCAGGGCGCCTGTCGGGCAAGCGGAGACCACCGCGACATCGGCATCCTCACCCGGATGCGTTGCCCGCGGCAATCCCGGCGAGACACCGGGAGCTTCCTCCATTTTCCGGGGATAGTGCGTTGTCACCACCCCGGTTGCCAGCCCCTTCATGACCCATCCGCTCATGCCGTCACTCCTGTGTAGCCTGCGTTATTCATCAGCGGTCACTCTCCGCCACCGACAGACCGAATGTTGCCAGAATGATCGGAAAATCCTGGAAGGCGAAGTGTTCGACCGCCAGATGGAACCCGTGCCAATTGGCAAACGACGGCGTCAAAAGGTGATAGCGCGCAAGGATTCCATGATCATCGAGCCGCAGCCAGTGCCACGCGGCGCCACAGGGCGTTTCCACGCCTGCCAATGCTTGCCCCGGCACCGTCTTGCACGGCGCGGATACGGCGCCTCGCGGTAACGTTACGATGACCTGCTCCATGATGTACGCCGACTGCCCGGCTTCGGCGAGGAACACGCGAAGACGGGCATAGCCGTCGCCCTCCGTCTCGCATGCAAGCCCGAAATCCAATGACGCATAGCCTGAGTATGGCTGTATTTGCCGCAGATCGTTGCAATAATCCGATGCGCGGGCCACCGGACCCGCAAGCCCGAAACCACGCGCCTGATCTCGTGTGATCATGCCTACTTCCTCGAGACGATCCAGAAAGCTGCTGGTGTTAATCAGGGTATGTTTGATCCCGTCCAGGCGCCGAATGATGTCGCTGACCCTGATGATCGCCTCGCGACATGCCTGATCCTCCACATCCCGGCTTAAACCACCGGGGATCGCGAGCCCGAACAGATAACGATGGCCGGCCAACGCCCCGGAAAGGCGTAGCACTTCCTCCTCCAGAATGGCGACCTGACTGGCGGCGACGGCCAGGCCGGTCGAGTTGCAAATACCGGCGATGACGCCAAGGTGATGGCGTAAGCGTTCCAGTTCCGCGAAAAAGATGCGCAACAAGCGGGCGCGCCGGGGCACTTCCATATCGGCGAGCTGCTCCACTGCCAGGCAAAAGGCAAGGACGTGGGCAAATGCCGTGTTACCGGCAAAGCGTTCAGCGAGCAACAGTGCTTCGTCAATCGCGCACCCTTCGGCAAGCTTCTCCATGCCGCGATACTTGAAGAAAAGGCGGGGAAAGATGCGAATAATCTCTTCGCCGACGGTCTCCATCTGAAAATATACCGATTCGGCTTCTCCGGCGAAGACGGGGCCGACAGGCATGATGAACGCCCCCGGCGCGGTGAGTGTCCGCCGCGGCCGCCATTCGCAGTTTGGTAATCGATTTGCCAGCGCCGCTTCCTGGTCAAAATCCTTGCGCATGGGCGCCACGCCTTCCTGCCAGGCGTCGTCATGCAGGATGAAGTTTCCCAGTAGCGGATGACCTTCAAAGGTTAGCCCATAGAGGTCTTCGGCTTCACGCTCGTGCCAGTCGGCGGCATGAACCGCCTCGCTGATGCTGGGAAACGTTACATCTTCAAGCGGTGCGTCTGTTTTCACCAGCAGAATTCCAGGGCCGGTGAACAGGTAGAACAAATGCCACCGGTCAGGATACTCCTCGACGATCAAGCCGGCGAAATAAAACTTTTTCTGATTGAAGAGCCAGTCGCACACCCTGGGCAGCGCTTCGCACCGGCACTGGATCTCAAGACCGTCTTTCCCTGTATGGACGACCCCCTCAATGGCATCGGGGAACATGGCTTGAACCTGAATCATCAGGTCTGACCCATCCGGCGCGGGTCTGATCGTTCGCGAATCTACGGGATGGGACATCAGCCCCCCAATGCCGTCGCGGCGAGCCTGGTCAGTGCCGCCAGATCGTCGGGGATATAAATGCCCAGCACCAGGATGGGGATGGCCGCGACGATAAGTGTTATTTTGCAACTGACAGGCAGTGCGCCATGTTGTAATGCGTTCGGATTTTCCGACGCATCCATGCCAAGCGCCATGCGGCTGACATGGTTCATGATGGCGAAAAAAGCGGTGGCAATGAACAGCGTCAGCAATCCCACCACCAGGTAATCTCCCTGCTGCAGGCCGGCCCTCAGAATCGAAAATTCACTCAGAAACAGGGGAAAAGGCGGCGCCCCGGCAATAGCCAGTCCGCCTAACAGGAGTGCCGCACCCGCCAGCGGGGCCTGACGCACCAGCGCACGCACGGATGTGATGTTTCGGCTTCCGACAAGAAACAGTACGCCACCCGCGGCAAGGAAGCAAAACGATTTCGTGACCGCATGGCCGACGATCTGCAACATGGCCGCGGCATGGGCTGAAGAGCCGCCCATGCCGACCGCAGTCAGGATGATGCCCATGTGCTCAATGGTGGAATAGGCGAACATGCGCTTGTAATCGGTGACCTGAAACAACAGGAAGGCCGCCGTCCCGACCGAAATAAGCCCGAATATCAGCAGCCACGTATCCGCATGGATGGAGGGCGCCGCATGCAATATGGGCAAGAGACGCAGGATGGCATAGAGGATGATGGTCGTCTCCACGCCGGAAAGAAGCGCACAAACGGGTGAAGGTGCCTGGCTATGGGCGTCAGGCAACCAGGTATGCAATGGCACCAGCCCCACCTTGGCGCCAAATCCCACCAGGATGAATATGAATGCCGCCTTGAGCAGGACGGGCGACATCTTTGGTGCGATCTCGATCAGTCCCGACCACGTATAGTGCTCGATACCCGCTTGCCCCGCCGCCCAGAACAGCAGGAGAAACCCCAGCAAGGCGATGGCCGCCCCCATCAAGGTAAGGACAACGTATTTCCAGGCTGCTTCAAGCGCTTCATGCGTGTTGGCGAATCCGACCAGAAGCACCGAGAACAGCGTGGTCAGCTCAACGGCAATCCAGACGATATTCGGCTCCCGCATCAGTGGCGCCATGAGCATGGAAAACACGAACAGATTGAAGTTCACATAGTAACGCCGAACGTTGCCCTTTTGCCCGAAACTCATGTAGCCCACGGAAAAGAGCGCGGCTGTCCCGTAAACAAAGGCGACGAGCACGAGCATCAGCGCGCTCAAGCCATCCATGGCGATCCAGTGGGGGATGGCCACGATCATATGCGTTTGGGCGGTGATAACCTCCATGGCCGCTCGCATGGTGAGCATCAGTGTGATCAATGCGATAACCCATGTGACGTCCGCGCCAAGACGCGATCGGGATGAGAACGAGGACAGCGCCGCAGCGATCAGGGGCAGTGCGATAATCGCCAGCAGGATCACGGGTGCGGATCCTCGCGCAGACTGGACAGTCTGCCCACGGCGGTGGATCCGATCCGTTCATGGACGGCGCGGGTCAGCACAGCCGCGACAAAAATCAATACGAGCACGTCAAAGGCCAGCGCCAGTTCGGCGATCAATGGCAGACCCTGCGCAATCGCGATACCGGCGAAGAATGCACCGTTTTCCATGGCCAGCAGTCCCAATAGTTGTGGAACTGCTTCCCGCCGGGTCGTGAGCGTCAAGGCCCCGAGGAGCAGCCCTGCCAGACCAATGGGGACGTTGATATGAATGGCGGGTATGGTTGATGCGGTTTCCACCCATGGGAGGCTGAAGAAATAGGCCCCGATCGTCAGCGCCAGGGCGATGAGTAGCGCGGATGGAATCGTCATGGTCTGGGATATTTCACGGCGTGTATACACCTCTTTACTCAGCAGACGGCGTAAAAACCACGGCAAAAAGAAGACCTTGATGATCAGATTTATGGCGGCCACGGCCATCAGATGAATGGAAAAAGGGCTTAAGCCCAGCAGCAACGCGGATGCAGCCAGAAACAGCGATTGCAGGATGAAGAATCTCAGGCAGGCGCGAATCTGACGCGTGGCCAGGATGCCGAAGGCGGCAGTGATAAACAGTCCCCCCGCAAGTGCATTCAGATTGAAGATGAATGTCATTGGCTCACGAGAAGACGCTGGTCAGCATGGCAATAACCGCGATCACGAAAGCGGCACTCAAAAATTCGCTGATGCGGAACAGCCTGAGTTTGGCCAGTGATGATTCGATCAGAACCAGAAACAGGATAAAAAACAGGATTTTGGTCAGAATCAATGGAATCGCCCATAGAATTGCTCCCCAGTCCATGGTTGAAGCGAGCCCCCACGGGGCCAAAAGGACATTGGAAAAAATGATTATGAGCACAAAAAATTTCATCCAGCCGCCCCACATCATCAACGCGGCGCCGCACCCGGAATATTCCAGATCCTTGGATTCCTCGATCATGGCCAGCTCAAAATGTCCGGAAGGATTATCAACGGGGATGCGCCCCTTCTCGGCCAGAATCAGCATGGTGAAGGCGACGAGCAGCAGGATGTGTGATGGCTCGAAGAAGTTGGCCATCGGCGTTACCCATTTCTGCTGGACGATATAGGGGATGGTGGAGTCGGCGACGAATGAAACCGAAAAGAAGACGATGAGGAACACCGGTTCCACCAGGAAGCCCACCATGCGTGTGCGGCTGGCCCCCATCGAACCGTAGGGATTGGCGGTATCCACGGCAGCCAGGGCGGTAAAAAAACCACCCAGCGCCAGCACGAATCCGGCGCCGACCATGTCACCCATGAAGGCCCAGAAGAGAGGGTAGCTGGTGAGCACGGGAATCAGCAGCACAACGAAGACGGGTGCGGTAAAGACAACATACGGCGTGACGCGGAAGATCCACGAACTCTCGTTCGCCACGACTTCATCCTTGGAAAATAATTTCCGCAGGTCGCGATAGGGCTGAAAGATGCTCGGCCCCCGTTTGGATTCCACGATTTCCTTCAGACGGTTGAGTACGCCGACAGCCAGTGGTGAGAATCCCATAACCACCAGCACCTGCAAGAGATTAAACAGTACATGTTTGCCCATCTATCGGTGCGTGGCGATCCGGGATAATGTGTGGCTGTCCATGGCCGGGGCGGATGCGCTTTCATGCAACGAACAAACCATGTTGGATACCTGCATGGCCGCCGCCTCTTTCACCATGAGCACAGGATGGCGATCCGCCACCTCCTGGAGCAATTTCAGCACATGATCCGTTGGAAAATGACCCAATGCTTCCACTGCGGCGCAGGCGATATAGATATCCCGCGCTCCCTCAAGCAGGTTGATTAACGGTTCCACGGCCCTGTCATCCTGAAGCTGCCCCAGGATGGATGCGGCGCGGATGGGCGTGGTCGGCTCGGGATGGCCCAGCGCATTGATCAGCTTGTCGACGTAATCGGTTTCATTCCAGAATGTACGGATGTTTGTCCCGCAATCGGGACAGACATTGATATCCGCACTGAGCTCCTTCCGGCAATCTGGGCAGTAGAACAACGTGGCGATCACGCTTCGGATGTTTTCCGAAAACTTCGCGGTACAGCTCTGACGGTTCTGCGTGGTGGCGAAGACCGGATCTTCAGGGGAGGATCGAAGGATATGCCGATCGATGGCGTTTTGCCTGAAGGCCAACAGGGCCTGGCCCTGCCCTTTACATACAAATCGCACTTCAGAATCCTTCCTGACGGGGCAGACCTGACTCCGGGCGAACGGATCATGAGGCGTTCAGCGATACCCGCAGCCACACAATACTCCTTTCCATGAATAGAAATATGCAGGAGTCATTAGCCCGATGGCAACAGGGAACCCCATCCCGTATTCCGGCCATGCAATCATGTTTTTTATCCGGATGCAAGCGGGGGATGCAAAATGGGCTGCGTGGTATTTAGCCTGCATGATTCACAAATGCTGCCGCGCCCCTGGCTTGTTCCCTTGTCCGCAACGAATCCCTCCTCGGTCGCTCGTATGCGTGACTACGGCCTCATTCCTCGACAATTGCGAACAAAGGGCCCGGCCTGTCTGCGTGCGGCACGCACAGGCAGGCGTAATCATCACGGCGATTCACGAACAGGCCGGATTAGATGCTTTTGAAAGAAGGGCGGGCAAGCGAGTTTGCCGTGCCTTCCATTTGTCACCGTTATGTCATCGTCATGACTTAAAAACATTCGAGGATGTGCGGCACATTCTGTCGGGAGGTAATTTTATGAGAAACAAAAAAATATTTATGTTCATTGCTGTATTGGTATTGTATTTCAGTAGCACGGCTGTAAATGCGGTCGCCGGTGGTGCGGTATCGGTTGGTGACGTTTCTGTTACCGGTCAAAAAGTATCGCGTTCAAACACGACTCTGAATAAGCAAAGTATAGCAAACTCAACGCCTGGGA
>VAOZ01043986.1_pt1 | contig 10840 bp, 9 predicted proteins | sample 3394041 | NCBI WGS metagenome assembly VAOZ01 (sample SAMN08290431, study PRJNA428436) | hydrothermal vent metagenome | isolation source: Deep-sea hydrothermal vent chimney | place: Indian Ocean: Southwest Indian Ridge
CAATATGGCGGCACCTGAATCGCCAGATTTATTTGGGCAATGATGTGTTTGTTCAGCGTACACAGGCAAATTTGAATGAAATCATGCCAGATGAAAACGTGTCGGGCATTCAGGCTCGGCATCCTGCGCTATCGTTGTCAGCGATTGAACAGGCCCATCCGAACCGCAATGAGGCCATTACCGCAGCCTATGCCACAGGTGAATATAGCTATGCGGATATTGGGAAATACTTTCATCTGCACTTCACTACCGTGGGCGAGATTGTACGGAAGCAACAGAAAACCCATCAATCCTAGACCTGACCCTGTTTTCTGTGACCCTGTTTTCTGCTGTTTTCCGATACACCTAAATCAGGTTAGGTAAGAATTCCTTACTTTCATCAATTCTGTTTATAGCCTATCATTGGACTATCCCATATAGTGAGGTATGCTATGTTGACCAAGAGAACTTCCAAAAACCAGATTACCTTGCCCAAAGCCATTATTTCCCACTACCCAGATGTGGATTATTTTGATGTTCAGGAAGAAGGCGGGAAAATCGTGCTGTTTCCAGTGCGCCCGAATCAGGCGGAGGATGTACGGCGTCGGCTGACTGAAATGGGGCTGGGCGAGCAGGATGTGAAAGATGCCATTGCCTATGCCAGGAAATCCAGGAAATCGTGAGTCTACGGCTGGTCTTTGATACAAACAGCGTCGTTTCGGCGCTGCTTTTCGATAAAGGACATCTAGCGTGGCTGCGTATATTTTGGCGACGGAGCGAGCATCAGCCTCTAGCTTCAAGGGCAACCGTTCAGGAGCTTATTCGCGTATTGGCTTATCCCAAGTTCAAGCTCGAAGAGCAGGAGATCAAAGCCCTGCTAGCTGACTACCTCCCCTTTGTTAAGAGCGTGGCCTTGCCATCAAACGTACTGTTAGAGAACAAGCAACCGCTTCCCCGCTGCCGCGATACGAAGGATCAAATGTTTATCGAACTTGCCAGCGCCGGAAAAGCGGATGTGCTGATCACCGGAGATGCCGACCTGTTAAGCATGGCCGATGCATGTCCATTTACCATCGAAACACCCGTCAATTTCCGCAAGCGCATCAGAAATTAACTCACCTTCCGCCGCAGGTAATCCACCACCAGCCGCACGCCTGCGCCGGTCGCGCCTTTGGCCGAAATATCGGTCCCCTTCATGTCCCATGCCGTGCCTGCGATATCCAGGTGCGCCCACGGAATATCATCGACAAAGCGAGAAAGGAAACAGGCCGCTGTGATCGTGCCTGCATCACGGCCACCGATATTTCGGATGTCGGCAATGTGGGATTTGATCTGATCCTGGTATTCCTCAAACAGCGGTAGCTCCCACACACGATCATGGGTGTGATCGCCGGACGTCTTCAGACCCTTTTTCACCTTTTCCCCGGTCCCCAACAAGCCCGTTGCCTGCGAACCCAAAGCAATCACGCAAGCCCCGGTCAGCGTCGCAAAATCAATGATTTCAGAAGGTTTCCGTTCCGCAGCATAGGCCAGCGCATCGGAGAGGATAATCCGCCCTTCGGCATCGGTGTTCTGTACCTCAATGGTCAGCCCCTTATAGCTGGTCACGATATCGCCCGGCTTGTAGGCTGCCGATCCAAGCAGGTTCTCAGTCGAGACTATCACGCCCAGCAGATTGACCGGAAGATTCAGCTCAATCACCGCCTTGAAGATGCCAAGGACAGCAGCCGAACCACACATATCAAATTTCATTTCATCCATCTGTGCTGCCGGTTTGATGGAAATACCACCGGCATCAAAGGTCAACCCCTTGCCGACCAAAGCCACCGGCGGCGCGCCATCTTGGCCTCCCGCATATTCCAACACAATAAAACGCGGCTCCCTGGCCGACCCCTGATTGACGGCGAGAAGCGCGGTAAACCCGGCTTGCTCAATCGCAGCCTTGTTCATGACCGTTACTTTCAACTCCGGATGCTCCAACGCAGCCGCCTGCTCACCGAGAAATTCCGGCGTACAAACATTGCCCGGCTCGTTGGCCAGATCACGGGTAAAATTCGTCCCCGTACTGATAGCGCGTGCGCTGGCCAATGCGTCCTCCGCGCTTGCCAGATCCCGCCGCGACGAAATCATGATGGTGACAGAGCGTAGCTCACGCTTGTTCTCTTCCTTCTCCGTCTTGTATTTGTCGAATACATACAAACCCAGCCAGACACCCTCGGCCACAGCCTGCACCTTGTCCGGCAGACTGGCGCCGCGCACACTTAGTTCGGGAAGATAAAATGACACATCGCGGGCGCCACCCTTATCCAGTTTGCGTGCTGCCATGGCTGCCAGGCGTCGCAGGCCATGCAAGGTGAGTTTCCGCTCATCCCCTGCGCCAATCAGCATAATCCTGTGCGTAGGCACATCTTTCACGCCATAGAGTGTGCGTGCTTTTCCGAATACCCCTGAAATATCAAATTTACGCAGGAAATCGGGCAACACATTGTCGGTAGCCTGCTGCAATTCCTTGCCGGACTCGGTCAACTTGCGCCCGTCGAGCAATGGCAACAGCACCGCATCATCACGCTGTTTGGAGGCAGCGCCTGCCTTAATATAAATCCTGACCATACGAACACCCCGGAGATGAGAAATTTATTCTAACCTGGATCTGAGAAAAGGTGAGGATTATATCCCTTTACATGAAAAATAAAAGTTGCCCAATATCAGCCCGCATGAAGAAGGCGTTTGAAGCATACATGCACTTGTTTCATGGTATCGCGTAACTGCTCCGGACCGCGAATAGACGCATGGCGACGCATAGTTTCCCACTCCGCGCATCCGGCATCAACGGGCAGACTGTCGATGGACCGCCATAATTCTACGCGCAGGACATTTTCCATCCGACGATAGTCCAGCCATGTATCGGCCAGCCACCCGGCATGCGTTTTCCAGGCTTCAGGCACGCCATCCGCTAACGCCATGTGACGTAGCGTTTCCACCGTTCCGCGGTGAGTGCCACCAAAAGCCAGACGCGCAAACTGCGCCATGAACTCAATATCCACCAAGCCGCCGACATCCTGTTTCAGATTCATGATACTGGCACTTTTACTGGCCAGATGCTTCAACATCTTCCGGCGCATTTGATCTACGTCTTCAGCCAGTTTTTTAATATCCGCTGACTGCTTCAGCACCTCACCCATCACGTTATTCACGGCGGCACAGGCACGCTCAGGACCGGCAACGCTACGCGCGCGGCACAACGCCTGATGCTCCCATGTGTGTGCCTTATGCAACTGATAGTCGCGAAACCCGCTGAGATTGGTCACCAGTATGCCGCTGTTGCCCGAAGGCCGCAGTCGCGCATCAAATTCAAATCCGGCGCCGAACGGCGGTTTCGCTGATAAATACCGGATCATGCGACGGCCCAGGTGCTGGGCATGTTCCCAAACGCTGCGACCGTCCAGTATGTCATTCGGAGATTCATGTACCAGCACAAACACCATGTCGAGATCTGAAACCAGCCCCATTTCCCGGCTTCCATGCTTACCCATCGCCAATGCGACCAGCGGGAAATCGTCCGGCAGACGCATTTGATTCCGGCACAAGCGAAGCACTGCATCCGTTGCCGCATCCGCTATACCCGCCATCCACGCACCGATGGTCAATGGGTCGGCGGTGTGCGCATCAATGGCCAAAGCACACAAAAGACGCGCCTGATCCACCTGGCGGCCAATGCTGGCAAGCACTTGCCCGACATCATCAAACGCTCGTAACGCACCCAGGATGGAACATACATGTTGAATATCGGCATCGCCGCGTTCCACGGCCAGCGGCCACTCCAGCCATGATGGATCACGCACAATATGATCCGCTACATAACGGCTGGCCGACAGCACGCCAATCAGCCAGTTCAACGCCCCCTGATGCGTGGCCAGAAAATCAATCCATGTCGCCCGGCCTGCAATGCCGTGAATCAGATCAGCAAAAGCCTCAACAGCCGTCACGCCATTGGCATCATCCAGCCACCGGGGCATAGCCACGCTCAGAACCACTTCAAGCTCATGGCGACTGCGTTCCGGCAACAGCCCCCGCAGCAGGTGCGTATCAATCTTCCTCAGTGCCAAACGCACGCGCGCCCGTGCAGCCTCATCCAGCACCTCCAATGATTCCGAATGAGCGCCATCCAGCCAGCCCTGCTCGTCTGTACCTTTGTTATCGACCGGCATCACGTGTTCGGCAAAAATATTCGACACAGCCGCGGCATGCGCGAGCATGTCCCGCGCAACATCAGCAATGCCAGTCGCTTTTGATAGATATTCAAAGAAATCAGACGGTAAGCGATGGGTTTGCTCACCCGTGCGTGCCTGGATGGCATGCTCGATACGTCGCCAGAATCGGTAGGCGCTGCCCAGTGCAGCTTCTTCACTCTCGCTCACCAGACCTGCTTCCGCCAGCTTTGACAATGCCCGCATGCTGGGCTGAATTCTCAGCGCCGGATTGCGACCACCATCCAGCAACTGCATGGACTGAATCACAAATTCAATTTCGCGTATTCCACCCTTGCCGCGCTTCACGTCGAATCCAGACACTATCCCGTGTGTTCCGGCCTGTACGTCAATGCGCCGTTTCATATCGGCCAGCGCCGCCACAGCCGTGTAATCCAGATAACGGCGATAAATAAAAGGGGATATCTCCGCAATAAATGCCTCCCCCAGTTGTAAATCACCTGCTACAGGCCGGGCCTTGACCAACATGGCTCGTTCCCATGTCTGACCATATTCCTGATAGTAAGAAACCGTCGCATCCAGATTCATACAAATTGCAGCGCCATCTCCGCCGGGCCTAAGGCGCATATCCACCGGCCAGACCAAACCATGCTCCGTACGCTCGGACATCAGACGAATCAGCATTCTTGAAAGGTGGCTGTAATATTCTTCCGCCGAAATACTTCTTCTGCCGCCTGTCGTTTCACCCTCGCCATCGCGAATGAACAGCAAATCGACATCGGAACCGAGATTTAGCTCACGCCCTCCCAGTTTGCCCAGCCCGATGACACAAAAACGCCCACCCTCCAGTTGCCCGTAGCGCGGCGCAACCAAACGTTTGGCCATCTCCAGCGCCTGCTGCATAAGCCCCGCGGCAAAATCGGCCAGTGACTGCCATGATCGATCCATATCCGCACCAAGACCCATTTCCCACCAGATCACATGCCGTAAACCCTGTTGCTTGCACAAGCGCAAATGACGCATGCACGCGGCCACATCGTGGCTGTTGTGGGCAGGCACCCACCTCCGACAACCCTCAGGTAATAGTGCTTCCGCCTTTGGTCTGAAGAGATCCTGACAGGCTTTCACATCCGCCATTCGCATCAGGGAAACGAAATAAGGCGATATTCCTAACAGGCGCTTTGCATCATCTCGTAGCGTATCCGGAATATTTACCAGGTATTCAGCCATATCGGGCATGATCAGAACATGCTCATCATGGCCCAGTCCCTGCATACCTGCTCAGCCTGTTCGATCACGGTAACAATGGCTTCCTCTCGCTTGCCACTCTTTGACATGTGCTAACCCCTGACGTCTCAATGTAGCCATGAGCCGTTTACTTGTGAATGATTTCAACACCCATAAAAAGGGCCGCCCGAAGGCAGCCCCTTGATTGTAACCGTGCAAACATCACACGGAATAATACATATCCACTTCATACGGATGCGTGCGCAAACGCATCTGATCCACTTCCTCCATCTTCAGCGAGACGTAAGCTTCAATCATATCATCATCCATGACACCGCCGACCTTGAGGAAATCACGATCAGCATCCAATGCGTTAAGTGCCTCCTCGAAGGAACGTGCAACGGTCGGAATTCGCGCTTCTTCCTCCGGCGGCAGATCGTACAGGTTCTTCGTTGTGGCTTCGCCCGGATCAATCTTGTTGGCGATCCCGTCCAGACCAGCCATCAACATGGCGGTAAAGGCCAGGTAAGGATTGGCTGTCGGATCGGGAAAACGAACCTCAAGACGGCGTCCCTTATCAGGGGATATCGGAATGCGGATGGCCGCCGAGCGGTTGCGGTTTGAGTAGGCCAACATCACCGGAGCCTCGAAGCCGGGCACCAGACGCTTGTACGAGTTCGTTGAAGCATTGGTAAAGGCGCACAGCGCCTTGGCATGCTTGATAATACCCCCGATATAGTACAACGCCTCCTGGGTCAGACCGGCGTATTTATCACCGGCAAACAGATTTTTGCCATCCTTCCAGATGGACTGGTGCGTGTGCATGCCGGTGCCATTGTCGTTATAAACCGGCTTCGGCATAAAGGTCGCCGTCTTGCCGTGGGCATCGGCCACGTTATGCACCACGTATTTATACCATTGGACACGATCCGAAATATCAATCAGCTCGCCAAAGCGCATGGCCATTTCACACTGACCGGCAGTCGCCACTTCGTGATGGTGACACTCCATATGCACGCCCAGATCGGTCATCACCAACGACATGTCATTGCGAATCTCATACAGAGAATCCACCGGTGGCACCGGGAAATAGCCGCCCTTCACCCTGGGCCGATGGCCCGTGTTGGTTCCTTCAAAGGTTTCATTGGAATTCCAGGCGGCCTCTTCGGATTGAATCCTGTAACCGCAACCGCCCATTTCATTGTAATGCGTGATGCCATCGAAGATGAAGAACTCCAGTTCAGGACCAAAATATGCCGTATCAGCAATGCCTGCGGACTGTATATATTTCAGGGCACGGTGCGCAACCTGACGCGGACAACGGTTGTAATCCTGGCCGGTGAGCGGGTCAATAATATCTCCAATCAGCACCAGTGTAGATGCCTCAACAAACGGATCGATCTTGGCCGATGCCGGATCCGGAACAATGGCCATATCGGAACTGTTAATATCGCACCAGCCGGCCACCGAGGAACCGTCAAAGGCAAAACCATCCTCGAAACTCTCTTCGCTCAATTCGGAAATCGGGAAGGTCACATGTTGCCACTTGCCCTTGGTGTCGGTAAAACGGATATCAGTGAATTCGCATTCATGCTCCTTCACCATATCCATCACATTTTTGACTGCATCACTCATGGTTACGTCTCTCCTTTTTTATACACTTTTTTTAACCTGCATTATTCATGAATCGCCGCGATGATTGCGCCGGGCCTTTGTTCGCAACGGATTCCAAGGAAGGAGACCGTAGCCATGCATACGGACGAATCAAAGGGTTGCGGCATGCGCCGCATGTCAATGTCGGATCTTGGGGGCACATTACAGCGCATCCGCATCACGCTCACCGGTACGAATACGCACCGTCTGCTCCACGGGAAGCACAAATATCTTACCATCGCCAATCTTCCCGGTTCGCGCAGCGTTCATAATGGCATCCACCGCCGCATCCAGCCGTTCCTCCGCAACAACAACTTCCACCTTGACCTTGGGTAAAAAATCCACCACATATTCGGCGCCGCGGTACAGCTCCGTATGTCCCTTCTGCTGTCCGAATCCCTTGACCTCCGTCATGGTCAATCCGTGAATGCCAATGTCATTCAACGCATCCTTGACATCATCCAGCTTGAAAGGCTTGATCACCGCCTCAATCTTTTTCATGAATGCTCCTTTCCATAAACACCCCTTCTATCAATGCCCCTCCCATTCACGAAACCCGTGCGTGATCGGATAGCGCCGGTCGCGGCCAAAGGCCTTTTGTGTAATCTTCACACCCGGTGGCGCCTGGCGACGTTTGTACTCCGCGCGGTGCAGCATGCGGATCATGCCGCGAACATCGTCCGAATCAAAGCCCCGTGCCGCGATAGAAGCCACACTCTGCCCCAATTCGATATAAGCCCGCAAGATGGCATCCAGCGTCTCGTAGTCTGGCAAGGTATCCGAATCCTTTTGATCCGGACGTAATTCGGCGGAAGGCGGTTTCTCAATGGTGTTTCGGGGAATCACTTCCCGCTTGCGGTTCAGATGCTTCGCCAACGCATACACCTGCGTTTTATACACATCCTTGAGTACGGCAAAGCCACCCGCCATGTCACCATAAAGCGTGGCATAACCCACGGCCATTTCGGATTTATTGCCGGTGGACAATAGCATGCGCCCGGTCTTGTTTGAAATCGCCATTAACAGTAGCCCACGCACGCGCGCCTGGATATTTTCCTCGGTCACATCGGGAGCGGATTTACCCCATTGCTTAAACGGTTCGGCGAGAAGCGTCTCGACTGAAGCCACCGGGCGCGCAATGGGTAGCGTAACCGTTTCCATACCCAGCGTATTCGCCAGATCTTCGGCATCACTGACGGAAGAAGGACTGGAAAACCACGATGGCATCAGCACCCCCAACACGTTCTCCGCTCCCAGCGCCTCGCATGCCAACACCGCAACCACAGCCGAATCAACCCCTCCGGATAATCCGATGACCGCCTGCGAAACCCCGTTGCGGTGTACATAATCACGCACCCCCAGCACCAGCGCCTGATGTATCTGTTCGATGGCCGATGGTATTTTTACCACTTGCCCACAGGGCTCGGCGATATCCACCAGCACATCGATGGCTTCAAACAAGGGCGCACGCTCCAGCACCTGCCCTGCAGCATCCACGGCATGGCTGCCACCGTCAAATACCACTTCATCCTGCCCACCCACCTGGTTGACATAGATCACAGGAACACCAAAACGAATGGCGCGCTGTTTCATCAGCGCTTCACGATCATGCTGCTTGTCCACATGAAAGGGCGAAGCATTCAGATTAATGAGCACATCGCGGGCCTGCATAGCAGCTTCTTCCGCCACGGCATCATCCCACAAGTCCTCGCAGATACCCACACCTATACGCCAGTCATGGACGGAAAACACCTCCTGGCCAGCCCCCGACACGAAATAGCGCCGTTCATCGAATACACCGTAATTGGGCAGCGCCCGTTTATCGTAAATACCAAGTAACTTTCCATCCGCTGCCAATGTCGCGCTATTGCAAAGTCCGTTTTCTATCCGCCGGGGATGCCCGAATATCACGACAGCCTTTTCGCTGGCCGTTACAATCCGGCTGGCCGCACCCTCGACCGCATCCATGAATGATGATCGCAGCAATAGATCTTCGGGGGGGTAGCCGGTGAGTACCAGTTCTGGCAAGACCAGCACATCACAGTCCGTGGACTCTGCCCGTTGCATTGCGCTTAGAACCAGATCTGTATTGCCCTCAATCTCGCCCACCCTGGGCGCTACCTGCGCCATCATAACCTTCAAGCCATATCCTCCTCGGGATATGCCGCCACCCGATGCACAGCCAGATCAGCACCCTGATATTCATCTTCTTCGGAAAGGCGCAGTCCCGTTACAAGCCTGATCGCACCATACACAGCAAAACCAGAGACCACGGCAATGCCTACGCCGGTCAATGTGCCGACCAGTTGCGCCATCAATGTCACGCCTCCCGCACCCCCCATCGCAGTAGAACCGAAGATACCGGCAGCAATGCCGCCCCATGCGCCACATATGCCATGTAGCGGCACGACACCCAACACATCATCAACGCGCAAACGATTCTGGATCATGCCGAAACCGAACACGAATATCACGCCAGCCGCGCCACCAATCGCCAAGGCGCCAAGCGGGTGCACAATATCCGAACCGGCGCAGATGGCGACCAGTCCCGCCAGTGCACCATTATGTACGAATCCGGGGTCATTCCTGCCTACAACCAGTGCAGTCAGCATGCCGCCAACCATGGCCAGCAATGAATTGACGGCCACCAGACCGGAAGCCGCACCAGATGTCCCGGCGCTCATGACGTTGAACCCGAACCATCCCACGCATAAAATCCATGAGCCCAATGCCAGATACGGGATATTGGAAGGTAAAATAGCAATCACGCGCCCATCCTTACCGTAACGCCCCCGGCGCGCACCCAGCATAATGACCGCTCCAAGCGCCAGGAACCCACCCATGGCATGTACCACCACCGAACCGGCAAAATCATGAAATTTTGCACCGAACATACTGCTCAGCCACGCCTGAAACCCATAATTACCGTTCCAGATCAGACCTTCATAGAAAGGATAAATAAGGCTGACCAGCACCACCGTAGCCAGCGCGTTGGGCCAGAAACGGATGCGCTCGGTGACTCCGCCGGAAATAATGGCGGGCACGGCCGCCGCAAAGGTCAGTAAAAAAAAGAAATGCACCAGTTCATAGGCATTCCCCTTACCCCCGAGATGCATCAGTTCCGGCACCGGCACAAAGAAATACGTGCCATAGGCAATGCCGTAACCAATAAAGAAGTACGCAATGGTGGAAAACCCGAAATCGGATAGCACCCGCACCATCGCATTCACCTGATTCTTCCTGCGTACCGTACCCGCCTCCAGAAAGGCAAATCCGGCATGCATCGCCAGCACCATGGCCGCACCCATAGTTAGAAAAAAGACATCCATTCCCGCATTCATAACGTTCCCCTCAAAATAATGGTTGCCGATTATTCCACATTTATACTGTTTTCGGAAGTTCAGGTTGATTTCTCCGTGTCCTCTGTGGTTGATCTTGGCTTTCCCATGAATCAAGCGAGGCCAGCGCCTTTTCCGACACCATGCGGCGGCGGTCGGCCCTGCTCAATCTCCGCTTACCATCCCTCTTCGGCCCCGGCGGCAGCAGGCCGAAATTGATATTCATGGGCTGGAAGTCTTCCCGCCGGGTCCTGGAGATATGTGCCAACAGCGCCCCATGCGCGGTATCGACGGGCGGTGCATCGGGTTCTTTTCCCCGCATCATTGCGGCCAAAAAATGCCCGGCCATCAGCCCCATACTGGCCGATTCTACATAGCCCTCCACCCCGGTGATTTGCCCTGCAAACAGGATACGCGGCTCTTTTTTCAGACGTA
>VAOZ01189312.1_pt1 | contig 10838 bp, 9 predicted proteins | sample 3394041 | NCBI WGS metagenome assembly VAOZ01 (sample SAMN08290431, study PRJNA428436) | hydrothermal vent metagenome | isolation source: Deep-sea hydrothermal vent chimney | place: Indian Ocean: Southwest Indian Ridge
GAACTTAAAATGTTCACATACGCATTCAGCAACCTTGGTGCGCGAAAGACCAGGTTCTGATTCCAATATCTGCGCAATGATTACGATTGATGATGATCGTGGTAGCGTTTGCTTGGTGTTGTTTTGTTTCATGCAGCAACGCTATGGAAAAAGCCCTTTTCTTTTCAGCTTTATTTGTGGGTAAAGGGCAGGGCTAGCCGCGCAGGCTTGCGCCGAAACGCTTGTCCATCACTGCGATGATAGCATCCGAAGCGGCATCCGAGTCCTTCTGCGTTAGCGTACGGCCAGTATCCTGCAAGACAAACCGAATACCAAGGCTGATTTTGCCCTCCGGCACACCCTTCCCCTCATACATGTCAAAGATGCGGACATCGACGAGTAACTTACCACCGATACTGCGCACTGCATTGAGAATTGCATCAGATAGTACGCCCCTGTCGAAGAGGAATACCAGGTCGCGATCCACGCTCGGAAATTCCGGCACTATCGCAAATTTTGCGTTTTTACCCACAGGCAACGCGTCGAGATTAATATCGGCGACGAATACAGGAACCTCAATATTGAATTCGGCAGCGATATCATCATCCACTTTGCCTATTCGGCCAGCTTCGACGCGTCCAACGAGGATTTTGGCACTCTGGCCTGCCTGCAAGCCCTGAATCGAATCATCGGTGATGAAACGGCCCGCTAATCTGCGCAGGGCCAACCATCTTTCAACCACGCCCTTTAAATCGAAGAAATTCGCTACGCGCGCAGCCCCAAACCACTCATCCTGGTGGACCTCGCCGGCCATCAACCATGCCAGCATGTTAATTTCATCGTACCCGGCATCTGCCTTTAGATAGATGCGACCCTGTTCCGCCAGTGCCACACCCGCCTGCTGCCGGTTCAAATTGTATCTGGCGACGCTCAGTAGCCCCGGCCAGACCGAGCGCCGCATCGTGCTCATGGCATCGGAAATCGGATTCATCAGCTCAATATCCGTACCATCATCGGCGGTAAACAACCTCTGCTCGCTGGCAGACACAAATGCATACGCCACCACCTGCACAAAACCGCTGGCGACGGCATCATGGATAGAACGGTCCTGTTCGACCGGTGCGGACACCGCCAGCGGGGGCAAGATCTCGGGAATCGAATCGAAACCGATTACCCGCGCATACTCTTCGGAAATGTCCTCGGGGATCGAAACATCGTGCCGAAAGGGCGGGACCGTCACGCTAAGCCTGTCACCCTTTCGCGAGATACCAAAACCCATCCGTTCCAGCGCATCATCCACGGACACGGGGATGTCGATACCCAGCCTTGAAGCTATGTGAGAGACCGAACAGGCGACTTTGTGGCCTGTGTTGATGTTACCTGTATCACCATGAGCCGTAATACTGCTGGCGGTACCTCCGAAGAGCTTGGTAATCATAGCCGTAGCCCACTCCATGGCGACCGCAACCATGGCCGGATCAACGCCGCGCTCGAAGCGCATTGACGCTTCGGATACCATGCCGTAGCTGCGGCGCGTTTCACTAATCCGGGCCGGGCGGAAAAAGGCCGACTCCAGTAAAAGGTGGGTGGTGACCTCACTCACGCCGGATGACTCCGAGCCCATGATGCCAGCCAGCGCAACCACGCTATCGCTATCGGTTACGACCAGATCGCCCACATTCAGCTTCAGTTCTCGCCCATCCAACGCCACAAACGCTTCGCCACTGGTGGCTGAACGAACGGCCATGCCATCATCCCGTCTGCTTCCACTCAATTTATCAGCGTCGAAGGCATGCATCGGCTGGCCAAGATCGAGCATGATATAGCTCAACACATCGACAATACCGTTGACCGGGCGTATGCCCGCCATTATCAACCAGGCTTGCATCCAGGCAGGAGAATCAGCCACGCTGATGTTTTCGATGCTCCTGACCATGTAAACGGGACAATCATGCTCCATGGATACAGACACGACTGGTGCGTTGATCGTGGCATCAACACTGACATCATCCACTTCGACATTCACCAACGACAAGCCTGCATCTGCCGCCAGGTCACGGGCAAGGCCGCGCACGCTCATGCAATCGCCCCTGTTCGGCGTAATGGAGAGATTAAACACCGCTTCTTCCAACCCGAGATACTCGCCAATTTCTACACCGATCGGCGCATTATCCGGTAAAATGAGTAGTCCGGCCGCATCTGCGGCCAACCCCAGTTCCGCCTCGGAGCAGCACATACCGTAACTGACCTCTCCACGGATTTTTCCTTTCCTTATTTTCAGGCCGTTCGGTAACAGGGTGCCAATAGTGGCTACGGGAATCTTGTCGCCCTCATCCATATTGGATGCGCCGCAGACAATACCCAGCGGCTCAGTTTCGCCGATATCCACTTTCAGCAGGCTTAACCTATCGGCGCCGGGATGCAGGGTCTTCGATTGTATCAGACCGATCTTAACCCCTTTGACGGCAGCACGCGGCTCTTCCACACCTTCCACTTCATGGCCTAGGCGAACCAGATCGTCCGCGATTTGTGCGGGCATTGCCGTTAGTCCAACATGCTTTTTCAGCCAGGAAAAAGGGACTTTCATTTCATCACCCCCATCCTGCGCAAGAACCGCACATCATTTTCAAAGAATAGCCTCAGGTCGGGAATCCCCTGCTTCAGCATCACCAGCCGCTCCACGCCGAGACCGAAGGCGAAACCGGAGAAGCTGCCTGTATCAATACCGACCGATGTCAACACGTTCGGATGAATCATGCCGGACCCCAGCACTTCCAGCCAGCCGCTACCCTTACAGACGCGACAACCTTTTCCGGCGCAGAATACACAGCCGATGTCCACCTCTGCCGATGGTTCGGTAAAGGGGAAGTAATGTGGGCGTAACCGGATCGGCACATCCTTTTCGAAATAAGTGGTGAAAAAGTGCCTTAGTACGCCTTTCAGATGCGCCATCGACACATCGCGATCGACCTTGAAAACCTCGACCTGATGGAACATGGGAGAATGGGTAACATCATAATCACAGCGATAAACACGCCCCGGTGCCACCACGGCCAGCGGTGGCTCGCCCGCCTCATTCAGGAATTGTTTCATGGCGCGAATCTGGACTGGCGAAGTATGGGTCCTGAGCAACATTGGCTCGTCGCCGGAATCCTTGATGAAAAACGTATCGTGCATGGCGCGGGCCGGATGTTCGGGTGGAATATTCAGCGCATCAAAATTATGGAATTCATTCTCGATTTCCGGGCCTTCGGCCACAACAAAACCCATCCCCGAAAAAATAGCGGTTATTTCATCCAGGCCTTGCTGTACAGGATGCAGTGCGCCGGGGGTGGCTACACGCCCCGGCAAGGTCACATCAATACATTCAGCCGCAATACGCGCTACCCTGGCTTTCATAAGCAGTTCGGCCTCGCCTTGCTCCAGCGCTGTCACCAATATGGCTCTGGTCCGGTTCACATGCTGACCAATCACCGGGCGCTCGACAGGCGGCAACTTGCCAACACCCTTCAGTACTCCGGTCAGCGCACCCTTTTTACCCAGAAACTGGATACGAAATTGCCGTAGTTCATTCAGGTTTTCAGCCGTCGCGAATGCAGTCAGTGCCTGTGTCTTCAATAATTCCAGTTGATCTTTCAGCGCATCAGTCCCGCCCATAATCCCTTACCCCTTTTCTTATTGAAAAAGTGCAATATTTTTTCACTTTTGCAATAAGAAAGGCAGGACTGCGAACAGCCCTGCCTTCGATTTCATTATCACTTGCCACCGGTAAAAACCGGATAGGCGCAAGAGGCTCGTTAGTCTACTGAATTTGTACGCGGGCTGTTTCCGCCAGCTTCGCAAAACCTTCCGCGTCACGCACGGCAATATCGGCCAGTACTTTGCGGTCGAGTTCAATCCCTGCTTCGGAGAGGCCGTACATGAAGCGCGAATAGGAAAGGCCGTTTATTCTCGCGGCAGCATTGATGCGGGCAATCCACAGGCGTCGAAATTCGCGTTTTCTGACTTTACGATCGCGGTAGGCATACTGCCGCGCCTTATCCACAGCCTGTGTGGCAACGCGGAAGCAGCTCTTACGGCGGCCACGATACCCCTTGGCAGCCTTGATAACCTTTTTGTGGCGAGCATGCGCCTGCACACGGGAATTTACACGAGCCATCGTCTATCTCCTTGCTTTCCGGCCTTACTTGTACGGGACCAGCCGGTTCATCGAACGCACGTCGGCGGCCGCCACCAGCTCGGTACCACGGAAACCGCGTTTCCGCTTCTGCGATTTCTTGGTCAAAATATGATTAGCGAAGGCATTGTTGCGTTTCCACTTGCCACGCCCGGTTTTTGAAAACCGCTTTGCGGCACCACTATTTGATTTCATTTTAGGCATTTTCAGACCTGCTTATTTATTTTTCATGTAACTACCCAAGAGCTTCGTTACACTATTTTTTCAGCGGCCCGATCACCATAATCATCTGCCGCCCTTCCATATTGGGCATGTTTTCTACCTTGCCCAACTCTTTCAAATCCTCGGCAATTCGCCTCAATTGCTCAGCGCCGCGCGAGGCATAAACCATTTCCCGGCCACGGAAGCGCATGGAAAGCTTAACCTTGTTTCCATCTTCCAGGAACTGACGAGCACGTTTCATTTTCACTTCCATATCATGCTGATCCGTACTGGCGCGCACCTTTACTTCCTTAGTATGCACAATATGCTGATTTTTTCTGGCAAGATTGGCCTTCTTGCTCTGTTCATACTTGAACTTGCCGTAGTCCATCACCTTGCATACCGGCGGGTCCGCATTCGGCGACATCATCACCAGATCAAGGCCCTTTCCTTCCGCCTCGGCAATCGCCTGCAGCCGCGACAAAACACCGATCTGCTCCCCATCACTGCCAATCACTCGAACTCTGGGAGCCTCGATATCGTGGTTGACTGTTAATTCCTTTTTAGCGATGAAAGCCCCCTGTCGGTGTTTTATTCAATTTTATTCATACGCCAGCCGCATGCGCTGCATCTCAACCAGCCACGCCTCCAGTGACATTGAACCGAGGTTTTCACCCTTCAGATTACGAATAGCCACCGTTTTATCCTCGCGTTCACGGTCCCCCACCACCAAAATAAAGGGTACGCGGAGAAGCGTAAGGGCGCGCACTTTATAGCCGACCTTCTCATTGCGCAAGTCCGCATCTACCCTGAAGCCGGCTTGCCGCAAGCAATCGCGCACCTCTCGTGCATAATCCGCCTGCGCATCGGTAATGTTGCACACCACCGCTTGCACCGGTGCCAGCCAGAACGGGAATTTGCCTTCGTAATGTTCGATGAGAATGCCAATAAAGCGTTCCATAGAACCCAGAATAGCCCGGTGCAGCATGACCGGCGTCTGGCGGGATGAATCTTCGGTCACATATTCCGCACCCAACCGTCCCGGCATGGAGAAATCCACCTGAATGGTGCCGCACTGCCATACGCGGCCCAGGCAATCCTTTAGCGAAAACTCGATTTTCGGCCCATAAAATGCACCCTCACCGGGATTCTCACCATATTCGATACCCTTCGACTTGAGCGCCTGGTGCAAAGCGGCTTCCGCCTTGTCCCACTGCTCATCGGTACCGACGCGTTGATCCGGTCGGTCGGATAGGAAAATAATCACATCGTCAAAACCGAATCGTTGATAAACTTCATAGGTCAAATCAATGAAGCGGCAAACTTCACTCTGGATCTGTCCTTCGGTACAGAAGATATGCGCATCATCCTGTACGAAATTCCGGAGGCGCATCAGACCATGCAAAGTGCCGGACGGTTCATTGCGATGACAGGAACCGAACTCGGCCAGCCTGAGTGGTAAATCGCGATAGGAATGCAATGTCTGGTTAAACACCTGGATATGGCAAGGACAGTTCATCGGCTTGATGGCGTAATCCCGGCTCTCCGTGCTCGTCGTGAACATTTCGTCATGGAACTTGTCCCAGTGCCCGGACCTTTCCCATAACTTTCGGTCTACAATCTGCGGCGTTTTGATTTCCTTATAGCCATTGACACGCATAACGGAGCGTATTTCATTTTCCACGACCTGCCACAAACTCCAGCCCTTCGGATGCCAGAACACCATACCTGGCGCTTCCTCCTGAAAATGGAAGAGCTGAAGCGACTTGGCCAGCTTGCGGTGGTCCCGTTTTTCGGCCTCTTCCAGGCCATGCAGATATGCTTTTAGCTCATCCTTGCCAGCCCATGCCGTACCGTAGATGCGTTGCAACTGCGCATTATCCGAATTCCCTTCCCAGTAGGCTCCAGCCACCTTCATCAGCTTGAAATATTTGAGTTTCCCGGTGTTCGGTACATGTGGACCCCGGCACAAATCAACCCAGTCTCCCTGCCTGTACAAGCTCACCACTTCACCTTCGGGGATACGGTCGATCAGCCTGGCCTTATATTGTTCGCCGATGCCTTCGAAATAGGCGATGGCATCGTCGCGATCCCATTCCTCCCGCCGTACATTCAGTTTACGCTTTGAAATTTCCCGCATTTTCAGCTCAATTTTTTTCAGATCGGCCGGTGTAAATGGGCGATCAAATGCAAAATCGTAATAGAATCCATCGTCAATCACCGGGCCGATGGTCACTTGAGATTTAGGGAATAATTCCTGTACCGCCATGGCCATCAAGTGTGCGACGGAATGCCGGATAACCTTAATGCCATCATCGGATTTATCGGTAATCAGGGAAACTTCATCTCCGTCACGCAATACATGCGTGATATCCACCTGCATGCCATTCACCGTGGCAGCGACTGTTGCTCGCGCCAACGCTGGTCCGATAGCAGTAGCCAGATCATGGGCGGTCGCGCCTTCGCGCAGGGTCCGGGCGGAACCGTCAGGCAGTTGAATGTTCATGACGATGGTGTTCCTCCAGAATCATGCAGGTTAAGAAAATGGTTGGCGCGGGCAGGATTGAACTGCCGACCCCCACCGTGTCAAGGTGATGCTCTCCCACTGAGCTACGCGCCAATTTCTCGTATCACCCAGATCCTGCAAGTGTTCGTGTATTCCGGATCTAGATGAAAATATATATATGTTAAAACACGTTACGCCATGTCGACTTCCCCTGCCTTATCCTAGAATATCGACAGTAGCCGCTATCGCAGGCGGTTGGAAAGCGAGTACTCACGACAGGCAGCGTGCAGACTTTTCTACCATCGACCGGGCGAGTATATGGAGGGGGTGTTAGATGGCAACAATTTATAAATATGAGAGCCGGGGCCAGGGTAGTAGGATATAAAAAGGTGATACGTTCGTTCGCATCTTTTTATGGCAAAACTCCTGCTCCTGTGTCCTCTTCGTCAAACCCGCCGTCTCCAAACTCGCCTCCCGGCTCGGGTGGGTTGCCATCGTAAATCAGGAATGTGCGGTGTTGTACCCATGCCTCACGCGTGAACACATAAGGATCAAGCGCGGATTCATTAACAAAGCGGATGGCGTTTGAAGCGCGGCTACGCAAGTCAACGGCAGCCAGGAGAGAAACGGGGACGCTTATTGCCGGACTGAGAAAGAAGCCGGTCCAGAACACGGCGCTGGTCGCTGTGCTGACGGCAAGCCCAGGCGCGTCACGCGCTGTGCTGGGACCATAAACGGGAAAAACGAGGTAAGCTCCCTGGCCTACGCCCCAAACACCGAGCGTCTGACCGAAATCTTCCTGGTGTTTCTTCATGCCCATGGGAGCCGCGGGGTCGAAAAAACCACCGATGCCCAATGTGCTGTTGACCACAAAGCGCCCGACATCGGAAGCCCCCTGCGCACCCTTGCCCTGCAGGAAATCATTCAAAACCGTATCCATATACAAGGCGTTATCGAAAAAGTTGGAGACCATGATACGGCCCCTCCTGGGAACGGCGGCAACATACCCTTGCGACAACGGCTTCAGTAAAAATTTATCCAGCTGATTATTAAACCAGAACGTTTCCCGATTCACCTTCTCAAGAGGGTCGTAGACCTGACCTCTGGAAGGATTGCTGGCGCAACCGGCCAAGATGGATACGGACAGGATGCATCCGACGAGCAGCGCGGTGCGATAGCGGAAATACCGCTCGCACAGATAAATCATGGGCTGCATAGCTAACCGCATAGAATCCCTCCCCTTGCCATCCCGAACCATCATCGCCGGGGTTTTGTTGAGTGTCCAGTCATGGTAAACCATTACAAATTATTGCCCGCTTAACGGATGAGCTTCTTGCAAAAATTGTGGTGGCGATCGGCTTCTCCACGTTGGCCCATTTGATTCGGCCGTTGGCCATCGGGGCTTACACCTCGCCTTTACGAGCGTCCGAACGGCCTGTGGCTTTCTCGTCCGTACCGATATTTCGGTCTATGAAACTGCCATGCACCTCATTTTATCCCGAAAACGGATCCAACGTGGGGTTGCCGCTTATCCACCCGGAGTTTTACAAGAGGTTCAAATGAAGGCATCGTTTATTTATATTGCGAGATTTTCCCCTCCAGTCTGGTCATCAGGGTATTAAATCCATGCTCGCGTAGCTCCGCCGTATATTCTGTGCGCTTCAGAGCCAAATCACTGACGCCCTGCGCAATCACGTTAATAATCCGCCATTGTCCTTTGCGCTGGTGCAAAAGGTAATCCAAGTGTACCTGCGTGTGGTCCTCCTTGATGAGAACCGTGTGTACAAGCATCCATCCATGCCGGAACGTCCGGCTGGAAACGGTTTGGAACGACTCTCCAGAATAGCCGTTAAAGCGATGGGCGTAAGTAGCGATGACCAAGCGGGAAAATGTACGAACGAACTGTAATTTTTGCGTGTGATTCAAACTGTGCCAGTATTTTCCAGCCACAATTCGTACCACCTCGGGAAAATCATAACTTTGCCGAATGATCGGTTCCAGACGTATATAACGCCCTTTATATCCCAGACTTTTCGCATGTTTCATGGTGGACAACAAGGCTGCGTGGAATGTGCCAATCACCGTTGCAGCACTGTGTGGATCCCGCGCCGCCAACGCCTCTGACCCAGCGACCTGCATGCTAAAAAGGAACAGCGGCAGCCACATCCAGGTATAAATGCGCATATGTACCATCACACGCTGAAGGGACGCGTCATTCCGCTGCCGCTCGCTTTTTCCTGTCTGGTGCTGCGCTCTCTTCGGGTGTTGCTTTCCCGGTCTCGGCCCGGATCGGAATTACGTTGGGTTGTGTATACGAGACCGGTAATTCCGGAGCCATTGGACCTTCGGTGCGTGGGCCGCGCAGTGCAACGGACAAAGCTTTAAGCGGATGCGCCACAGCATCGTTCACCGCTGTAGGCTCATAACCGCAATGGGCCATACAATCGGCACATTTGGGATTGCGTCCGGTTCCGTAAGCATCCCAGTTCGTATCCTCTATCAGAGATTTGAAGCTTGGCGCATAACCTTCGTCTACCAGCAAGTAACATGGTCTCTGCCAGCCGAAAACATTACGCGTGGGGTTCCCCCATGCCGTACAGCGATATGTTTGGTTGCCGGCCAGAAAATCCAGGAAGAGGCTGGACTGATTGAATTGCCAACGATTTTTTCCTGTACGTTTACGCCCGAGTTTGAAAATATCGCGAAATAACTGCTTCGTGACCTGGCGCCGGAGAAAGCCATCCTGTTTCGGTGCATGCTCATAGGAAAATCCCGGCGAAACATTGATACCTTCTACACCCATACCCATAACGAAATCAAAAAATTCAGCGGCCTCTTCAGCACCTTCACCCTGGAAGAAGGTACAGTTTACGGTGACTCGAAAACCCCTCGCCACTACCATTTTGATGGCCTTGACGACCTGATTGAACACCCCCTTCTGGCATACCGAGGCATCATGCCGGGCGCGGTTGCCGTCCAGATGAATGGAGAAAGTTAGGTATGGCGACGGCGTGTAATCATCTATCTTTTTTTCCAGCAACAGGGCATTGGTACACAGATAGATGTATTTTCGGCGCTGAACAATGCCCTGAATGATCTGCGGCATCTCCTTGTGGATCAGCGGCTCGCCACCGGCAATGGAAACGACTGGCGCCCCGCACTCATCCACAGCGGACAGACATTCATCCACACTCAGTCGTTTGTTCAGGATATCATCGGGATAATCAATCTTGCCACAGCCGGGGCAGGCCAGATTGCAGCGGAACAGCGGTTCCAGCATCAACACCAGAGGGTATCGCTGTCTTCCGCGCAAGCCCTGGCGCACAATGTAACTTCCTACCTGTACGACTTGCCGTAGGGGAATACTCATCGAAACTCCTTTCAACACCTCAAAAACAAGTTTGAGCCAGGATTATATCGTAGCCACTCGCGGCTCCGTTCATTTTTCCCAGGAGTCTGTCGGACTTATGGGAAACCTACCGTATCGGCACATAAGCCCGACAGGCTCCTGACCCGTATTATTCATAAATTCTTCCGTGCCCTTGCTTGTCCCTTTGTCCGCACCAAATCCCTCGTCGGTCGTCCGTATCCGCGCTCACAGTCTCTCTCCTCGGAATCCGTTGCGAACAAAGGCCGGCGCAATCATCGCGGTGATTCGTGAACAACACAGACTAGCAAAGCGGCGGATGCGTGAACCCCGCAGTGTATACGCTTACATGTGAGGATTCGAGCATTCGGGCTGAAGTCACTACAGGAAAGCCAGCGCCAGATTCGTGAGCGCCTGCACTGTGCCGCACCACGGTGTCACATTTCCGAACAGAGGAGCCTGTCTAGCCCTGCCCTTTACCCACAAATAAAGCTGAAAAGAAAAGGGCTTTTTCCATAGCGTTGCTGCATGAAACAAAACAACATCAAGCAAACGCTATCACGATCATCATCAATCGTAATCATTGCGCAGATATTGGAATCAGAACC